>JGI24158J21664_10010410_pt1 | contig 12399 bp, 9 predicted proteins | sample Ectturendosymbi3_FD_21664 | JGI IMG/M metagenome (IMG submission 21664) | reverse complement strand
TGATCTTTTGCAGGTAAAGAAGTCGCACGAACGTGATTTGCGATGTTTCTGTTTCGCTCAAAAAAGCAAACGTGTTTCGGCGTTTTGTTGAAAATTGAATTTATTCCAAACAACGTTATTCAATCAAAATCGTCTTTATTGAGGTAAAACAGATGGCAGATACGTGCTCTAAACGATTATTTTTCTGCCTGATCAGCGTCAATATAGCGAAATCGTTTTGGCTCATGAGAAATGGTAAGCTTTACCTTAAAGTTTCGGGGTGCAAATGCCCCCCCACTGGTTGTGTGCCTGCTACAATCGTGCCATCTGATCTGAACGTCGCCCGGCGAACAACTCGTAATGAAACGGAATTTTCCGCAAATGTTTGCGTTGGTCATGGATCCCTATGCACTGATCCAAGTGTCTATCCAACTTTCTATAATAAACCAGATAGCAGGAGTGGGCAGCCTAGTTTAGCCTATACTTAACCTCATTACCACGTGCAATACAACGATTATAGTGAAAATTGAGATTTACCAGGCCTGTAACCAGCTTTTGACACCAGGGGCTAGAAGAGTTTTCTGATAGGGGTCCAAATTTTTCGAACTGTGTCCAATAGTTTCAAATTATCTCCAAAACATTTTTCCATGTGACCGAAAAATTTTCTTGGGTTTGCTTTCCACCTGCGTCCCCCAGTTTCGGGTCTGTGAATTACGTACAATGGCAATTCACGATGTAGCGCGTCTGACAATGACGTCATACAAAAGTAGCAATAAGTAAAAGCAATTGGTAAACACTGTTTGAAACATGATTCATAGTGGCATGAATACTATGAAACAGCGGCATTGCTACAACACGCACAGAACTAGTTGCGAATTTCGTCCCGGGCAATTTCGGTCTGTTTCCGCGGAACCCCTGGGAACCATCCGCGGAAAGGTGAGTTTCCACGGAACCACGGTTGAAAAACACTGCACGAGGCTTATGGTCGCCGATCGAAAGCGCAGTCTGATTGGTTTCGCAATAACGCCGACTTTCTTCTACTCGCCCTTGCAGCTAAACGAACAGCCAGATTGAAGGCAACAGCGAGAAACAGCCGCTTCGCACACTGGGAGTTACAGGCTGCAAAATGCACCGTTCAACGTCTCATTCATTTTGCAGTCTCGCGCTATTTGGAAAACCTGAGCACACGCATACAACAATGACTGTGGTGACCTTCACGGATTTCACAGTGGCATACGGGAAGCCATCTCGGTCCAACTCCGAAAAAAGTGTCCCCTTCTCACAGCTGACGGTGCACTCGTGTTTGACACCTCTGCCCAACTGCATTGCTGGGCAGACCGCTATTGCTCCATCTATTCCCAACCAGCTCATGTCAACTGTTCGGCATTATCCAGCCAGCAGCAGCTACCTCTCCTTCAAGAACTGGACAGCCATTTCACCATGGAAGATGCCAGATGTGATACTTGCAATAAGAGGTCTCAAGAACAAGAAATCTACTGGGCAAGATGCCATTCCTCCCGAGATTTTGAAAAGTGGTGACAAACCTCTGCTAACGGCGCTTTTCCGCATATTCACGAACTGCTGGAATAGACGATGTCTTCCAGACGAATTCAGAGACACCATCATTACTCTCTACAGGAACAAAGGCGATCGCGGGGATTGCAACAACTATCGCGGAATCTCGCTTTTGTGTATTTCCTGGAAAATTTTGCTCGTCTCCTCTTGCCCACAGTCCGTCAGATTAAAGACAGAATTCTACCTGAGGGTCAATGTGGCTTTCGCCCCTTTAGACGTACATCACACATGGTATTTTCACTGAGACAGCTCCAAGAAAAAAGCGTGGAGCAATCACGTCCGCTGTATGTGGTTTTCATAGACCTGACCAAAGCCTTTGATACGGTGAGCCGGTCCGGTTTGTATAACATACTCAAACTGTTGGGCTGCGCTGAAACGCTACTTTCCATCCTTGTAGCGTTCCGCAAGAACATGAAGGCAAGAGTCCAGTTTGATGGCTCCGTGTCTAAAACTTTTCCAATTTGCAGAGGCGTCAAACAAGGCTGCGTCCTGGCGCCAACGTTGCTCGACATATTTTTTCAGCTCTTCTTGCCCACGCTTTCCCAAAGGAGGATGGAACCATGCTCCGCACTCGTAGCACTGGACGACGAATTCAACCAACGAATTTCAAAGACTTCGAGCGACTTAGATCTCGGGTTTGGAAAAACCACGATCTCACCACCAAACCAAAGATCAGGGTTTACACCACTTGCAACCTGCGTGTTCTGCTATACAGCAATAAGACGTGGTGCGCATGCCGCCGCCAAGAAAGCCGGCTCAATGCATTTCAATGTTTTGTGGGGAAGTTTCTTAAAACTGAAGCGTATGGTTGAGTAAAAATCAGGTAGGTCTACGGCCATGGCCGTAACGGAAGAATAGGTTGCGCCGGCTTTGAAGTGTAAAGATATAGGCTGCGGCTGTGTGTAAGTATTTACCATTTAACTGATTTGAATCAATGACGTCATGAGGAAACCACATACTGTCTACACTCCTGGTAAATATTTCATATGAGGGCAGCCTCTTGGGCTCTAAAATCTCTTGATTCTCCCACACAAGGTTACGAGCGTTCCAAAAACTTGAGACGCCACTCTAGATATCACAACTTCAAGAGCAACTAACAATACATCTTAATTCGCTCGCTTTTGTCGAATATTTTCCTCTATCTTTTCTCGTTCGGTTAGAACCAAAACGGAAGAAGACCAGGTCTGGAACAGGTATGTGTGTAATGTGAAAATGTAAGCTTCAAAATCAGCTATTAAATTTGGAATATTGATTTCAGCGTAGAACTGGTCGGTAGCCTTCTTAAAATTGCACTCTAGTTCAATCCAATCGTAATTGACTACTTTCAAGAAAACCGTACAATTTAAAATTTATGTGGTTTTGCAATATAGCACTACCAACGATTAAAGAAAATGCCAATAAAGTGTGAGTGGGGTGTGCTCAAGAGGCACTTTGGCAAACGATTCATGGATTTTCTGCAGATTCCTGCAGTAAGCATATAGACACAAATTAACTATAACATGTCTAAAGTAACATGTTTTCGTTTATTATGGTTATACTGTACACTTAAAATATACCGTAGTTAACCGGCATCCCGTACAATAAGATGGATTGTTTGAGATTTTGAAGCACGCACATCAGAGCTGGGTGAAAATGAAAATTTAGCTGCTTTGAAGAAAAACCGATGAAAATTTATTTGCTGCTACGCCTTCTGTACTCGGAATTGCCACAAAACAATCAGTGGCCTTTTCGTCTTACGTTTATTCGCCCAGCCACAAATTTTCATAAATCAAAACAAAATTCTATTGGGATCAGTAAACAAACGTTTGAGCCGCCACTGAATTACAACGTAAAGCGTGAATGGGGTCCATTTAGCAATCCCATCCAAAACTGATGTATAAAAAGGTTCAATGATAATTTGACCTTTAACCAGTCGTGGAGATGAACTTTGAAATTAGGTTCCATAATCTCTGCAGAAAGCCTGATCTGTTACGAATGGTTTCCGAGTTGTTTCTTTTAAGACTGAGGTGTTTCTTTGACAGCATGACAATTGTTCACACCGCTTATTTTCAAAATTTGGCTTTGGTTTCCATCATTCTAATTTTTGTAAAGTTTTCGTATTTTTCAGTTTTTAACAGACCAGTTTGGCTTCTGGTATGTTCACTACAATTGGTCGCGTCAAACCCATGTATGAATTAGTGGGTTGCCATTAGTTTATGAGCGTAAAGCGAACTATGTGCCTACCGAGCAACAGACAAACGAATTTCCGTTTCCACGCACGACTCGTGACGTCGACTGAGAATCTTTTTCAGCAATGTATTTTTCGACTCCTGGTTCTCAACCCACTTACATCACGTGACACCATTGCAATGCTTGCACTAGTTTATAACTTCTGACGCATTTCCTCTCTGGCTTTCACGAATATTTTAAATATGTTAAAACAGCAAATATTCAATGTGACAACATTAAAACATTATTCTCTTCTGGTGGCTTGACCTTGCCTATACAACACATCTTGCTTTAATAAACCATATAACTGCATTTCGCACATTTAAACTTTATACTCAGAGCAAAAGACGTTTACATACTGCTATAAACTGTTCCCCTTACACAAAAAGTAGCTTCGTTTTTGGAGGCCTGCAGCCTAAATAACCCCTGTTCTTTCGCAGTCTCCCATCACTCCCAATGCATTTTATAAATCGATGTAATTGGAAAGTCATCGCAGCACTACATTATAACAATAATCGTGATGGCGTCATTCATTCGTATGCCCTATATGCTTGTGTTTCATCAAAGCAAATGTATTAACGCCATCAACCGTATACTTTCCTACTACTTCCACGTATATATCCTCGAGTTCATTATGTATTTGTGTGTTCCTTATCTAGCCTCGCACTTTACGTGTGGGAGTGAAGACGTTGTATACATCAATACTACAACATTTTTCTAATATCACTTTACAGTCACCCAAAGAATGTTGAAATAGTAAAAAAAGGAACGAGTTAAGCCCAACAGAGTAACCTTTTTATTAATAGTTCAAGTTCCACCTGTTCGTAGATTTGTATTCAAAGTCAATGAAAACTAAGGCACAAAGGCAAAATTAAGACTTAATCAATAACACAAAATGGCTATTGTTTTCATTTTTCACCTATTTTGAATTGATTCTTCGGTGAAAGCCGAATTATGAAGTTCGATCTGGCAGTTAATCAACTCAAACAGGGTTATTTTATGCGTAGATAGTTTTGAAAGCTAGAGTGTTGACTTAATTACCAAAATCACCTGATACGAATGATCCGATTAGCATCGAACGATTTCTTTTTTTGAATCAAAGTAATTGTAACCGTTAATTAATTCAATTCGTCTCACCATTTCAAATAAATGTGTTCCAGCAAACACCTCACAATTAATCATGCGCACCTATTCAAACCTTGTTATGAAAGATCTATGACATGAAAAGAAAGATTGATGTTATTTTTATTAATTTCTCAACAAGTTTGTGCTTTTCATTCAAAACGAAAGCATTGCGCAGAAATTTGACCTCAACGGCGCTCACGCTCTTCAACGTACAGCAAACGAAATTCAGCCTTTGCGTAAAACTCATAACATCTTGTTTTAATCTCACTACCAATTTACCGAGAGCTGCTACTGGATCTATAAGCAATTCCAGTTTGACCCAGTGCTAAGTCACCAACGTTTAAGTCATCCTCCTGTCATAGACTTCCTGCAATATTATCAGACGTCATTCCACAAATAAACTTTTTTATCGTCACCACTAGATCCCCATAGGACAACGTGAATTTCAATATCCGCACAGTTTATTGTTTGTTTGATATAGAAAAGTTTACATTCAACTCTATTTTTCATTAGCACAGCATTTTTGAAACATTGTAGTTGAAAACGAGGTTTTTAGTCGTTTTGTTCAAAAATCGCAGACTCATTTGTGGTTTCATGGCTGTTCTGATTTTGCCTGTTTTGTTTTTTTATTAAAAAATATCATCACATCTTGTGGGAAAAATTGTAAAGCAGCGCTTACATCACTAACGGAAACGCAGAAACCGGAAATGATCAACATGTGGAATATTGGCCCAAACCAGTTTTTGAAAGCATATTAGAGCGTCATTTTCGCATTATTGTTGCCATTGCAGCTGCTAAGACGACATTGGAGTTACGGTTGCCATTTGTTGTGGTTGCAGTTTTCCTATTTAAAAAGAGCTTGGGCAGAAAACTTCCTAAACCGCCCATTTCCGGGCTCATTAAACTGCAAGTGCAAATAGCCGGCTAAATAGCTTAAGATTTGAAAAGTTTGCAGCTTTCATGGTAGAAACCAACAGGGTTGGTTGACCAGATGGCTATGGTCCTACCCGACCTACACCAATCCTATATGACACAGTACCACTGTTTGTTTACACTGATCAGCTATTATGCCATTGCATTTTCATTTGCTCTAATGTTCACAGACGGCTGGTTTACCTAGTGTGCGATGGATTTTTGTATTGCTTCTGCTTATTAGCAGAGTCATATGAAACAATAAACCATTACCATTAGAAATAGCACAGCAATTCCCGTCTAGAAAAAGATTTCAATGCTTTTAAACTCAAATTAGCAGGCCGATACTGATGCCAGCAGTTAATCTGACAAAAAATTGAGTGTTTCTTATCACTAACTTGAATATAGGTGAAGGCTTTGCCAGGATTTTCTTTTTCATTTTTGGCACTGTTTTGAATAGTAAGGGAAGTCGTGTGAAGATATATAAAAACCTTCATAATAATAAATTCCTACGCAGTTCAGAACAATAGCAGAATAAATTTCTTCTGAGTAATTATTATTCAAGTATCGTCACGTTCGCTGCGCCCATGCAAATGAAATAAAGCTGGGCAAACTTTGGACCAAGGTAAAAAATGGATCTGGTGAGCTCAATCTGATGGTTCTTAAAACTCCATGAAAAGATTCTTTACACAAGGCCGCCCTTGGATTCATTTACCGTTTGTATCCCCACAAACTGCAATGGTTTGATGAAACGAACTGGGATCTTCACGAAGAGGATCCATGGATTAACGCGCGAATTCAGCACATTACCTATCCGCCACTACATCAAATGAAGATTGGTGTGTTCTGATGGTTTTCGAATGTGGCGTGTTTGAAGTCTGGACTCCCCTTCTATCACTTTTAACGTCCCTACCTGGGGCTCGGTGTGACATGCATGTCAGCAAAAGCAGCAGTGCAGATATTGCACAACGCATTTCCGCGTGCTCCTATTTGGTAAGTAGCAAACATTAACAACAGTATTGGGCGAGCAAAGCAATGAAATATACTGTATTTGATGCCATTTTAAGCCATCGCAGAGGCTATACACGAGCAGGACGCCGAGGCTTTGTAGGCTGTGCGCGAGTAAGTATATAGGAAGTTTAATGTTAGATAAATTCCTGATCTGGCAATTTTCGCAAATTATACAAGTCTCTTTGCAATATTGTTCGGTCTATGATTAAATTTTACCCAGCGTTACTTAAATTAAACAGCTGTTGTTTTAATCTAGATTACTAAAGTAAATTGCCATTGCTGCGCATAGGCCCATTTGCGTGTTTTAGTAATTCATAATCATAAGTATATTTGAGCTAATTAACTCCTGGGGCAGGTGGGACGCAATGAAAGCAAAACCCACCACGTGTCACGCAATCAGAAAAAAATTAAGAACCACCGCAATAAACGAGGAATGCCACATCGCCGAATCGGTCACATCGTGATTGGTAGAAAAATGCGTAAGTGTGGTATAATCATATTGGTAGAAATATCCTTTGCGTTCAAACGATTGATTTGCTTTTGTTTCGTAAAATAATTTGATCATGTCGACCCTTTTTACTTGATGAAAGGGCGAAAACCAAGCGGCTATTAAAACCTGAATGCGGCCAAATCTAATTTCATTTCAAAGGCTTCGGGTTTTCGGTTCAATGGTGCCAACTTGACTTTTGTTCATCAGATTTTATATAAGGAGCGCCAAGGTTTCCGCATTCACAGTCACAGTTGAACTGATCACGGTGAGCTGCTAAGGCAAGATAGAATGGACTTTGCAGCATACACTACAGAATTATAGTACTGTATCCGCGAAGAGCCATTGCACTGTTGTCGGTCTCCGCTCTGATTTAACTTTGAAGAAAAAGTAGGCCCAAATTGCTGAGTTTTTTAAAAAACAGAAGCAAGTGGAGTGGTGATGGCAGTCGTTTTTAATTGGACCATTTGGCAACGAAAAAAACAAAAAGCAATATCTGATTAACTTCACAGGCTTTCGCACATAACAGTACGATTTGAAGAGAATTGTTTAATTGAAGGTTTCAAACACTTAAACGAAATAAAAATTATTTTTCGTGCTTATTAGAACCAGGTATTGATTAGTGGCTACAAAGTTTATTAGGATTTTTTCCTCAAATGTTTAAATCACTTTGCAAACAACAGATAGCACTGGCTTCAATGAAGCTAAAATTGTTGAAAAAAATATCTGCTCACATTTGAACGAACAACACGCTCATGGACTATCGACCAGCAACATATAGGTTGAACACTTTTACAGTACTCTGCAGAAAACAACTTTACTCCAGTTCTGGCATTTAAATATATTACTTTCATAAAAGCAATCAGTTTGAAAAAAACAAATTTTACCAAACGGTTCAATCGCAGAGCTGTTGAATGCTTTGTTGCTGCACCTTTGAGCAGGTAGCACGCCAACGGTAATTGTTTTTAGAGGATATTTCATTCTGCAGTAAACTTCTACAGTTAAAAATAGATAATCATTTTAGTACAAGAACTCCTATACTGACAGTGCTATTTAGAACGTTGACAAAGGTGATATTCTTCCACTTCAAATTGTGTTTGGTTGTTTAACTAATTTAGATGTTACAGCAAGGTGGTGAAACACAATCTCAAAAACCGAAAAGCCTTCATGTTTACGCCCATAGATATACCACGAGACATTCAAGGATTTCAAAGGACAAGGCACAGCTTGCCTTGCACGACGGTACGCCACGGAAACTTAAAGCTCGATCATTACGTGTCTCAACGAATGGGTTGAAAATGAATGGCGCAAGCGCGTTGACATGTTCTATTTGAGTTACGAAAACTTTGGGATTATCGACCCCCACAACTCGGGCGCATTTTAATAAGTCTACTTGACCATGCTAGCCGGTTCATTGGTACAAGCCTGACTTAAGGAAACCTGTCGTGCAGATGGGGGAAGGTATTTGGGTTTTTGTTGACGAAAGTCAGAGCATGTAGCAGTTGGTAAAGACTTTCGGCTTCGGACATGACACGTGCTTCGACATTCGCTTTTGTGATTCTAATAATCAGTCTCCAAAACCTCCCTTCTCTTGTCGGTTCTTGAGATTTTTGTGCCAAGACTTTGAGTGCGTTGCTGACATGACTTGGTAAATAAGTCAGCAGTTCAACCTGTTCGCTGTCGGTTTTGTTGTCGGAAGAACAAAAACAAACTTAGTAGAAAACACAGCGTATTTAATGTTCTGACAAAGTGAATGCGAAGAACCAAAAAAGATGTAATCGTTTCTTCCGCAACCGAAACCCAAATTTTCAGGACACAATCTGCATCGTCGCATGTCTTTCGGAAATGGAAACAAAGTTTGTAAATGTTGAAAATATATTTGCTAATCAATAAATTGCAATGGTAATCAATTAATTGTAGGGTTATCTATACGAAAATCGCTCTTTGCGTCATAATGTGCATGATTAAATCAAGTATGAAACCAACAGTTAAAAGTGCGCACAAGCAAAAATACTGTAGTATTTTTTGCTTATAAAAATCGCGTTTAGTGCCTGCTACATTACAACAGCAAATAACTAGTTGAGTGTCCTCAACAACAAATAGGTTTTCAGTGGTAAGTTTTGATGGAATTACCGATAATTTGTGGACATTCTATAATATATAGTTTCTTTAAAGCTTGCCAAGCTTTTAAGTACAAGCAGATCCTCTAGTTGGGCAGATTCTCCAATGATCAAAACAAGTGCATTGTGCCGATAGGATAAGGCTTTAACTCGTCGGTAAAATTAGCTTTTCTGGTGGTACAGGTGCAATTAACCAACTAATTCAGAAAAAAAGATGAAATTTAAAGAAAATAAGTTTGCAAAAACTAAAATCAAATTGCAAAAACCAAAACATGTACGATATCTTCCAATTCACAAAACGAAAGATCATCTCCCTCCTTACTGCCATTCGCATCAACTGCAAACTGTGATTTTCACGTGTATTTGTGTAGTTTTGTAGCTGACTTTAGTTCTGAGTAGACAATAATCAGAGATGAAACTGCTTGTGATTCAGATCGCTGCTGTCATTGCAGTCATTTGCTCCGGTAAGTGTGCCATGTCACATAATTATTTCTTGCGTGGAGGCTTTCAAAGAATTTAATCATTTTTAAACTCAACAATTTACGATTCGCTCAAATTTGCGTGACTTTAAAATGGTGAAAAATATTGGCCAAGCTTGAAAGCCAGCAGTATGCTTCGTTATTGATTTCTAGAATTATTTTTGCCAGTGATACACTTAGACACACGACAGTGAAAAAAGTCGTTCCCTTCTGCCTCAACATTTTCTCTCGAGAGGGTTATGAGCACAGGAGCCTCTAGAAGTTTCTAGGTACACTTCATTTGCTGTCTCCGGCAATCCTTGATTGCTCAGCACGTTCCTCACCAAGATTCGATCACACCATCCATCTATGCCAACAGCTGCAGGAGTAAAGCATGTGCAAGTCAACGTTAGCTGCGTCTCGGCCTCCTGAGAAGTAGCAGATGCTCAAGGGCTGACGAGCCTCACTACTCCTGACTTTCCTTGTGCTGGTGTGCGCGAGTTCTTTATAATGACGTCAAATTGCTTAATTCAGGCTTGTCATTGTTTGTCAGAGAGCACGGTTCAGGGTACGAGACTGGTTGCATGCGAACACCAGCCAGACAAGCGATTGGAATGCCCGAGTGGACAATATATTAACATCTTCAAAGCCTACTATGGAAGGCTTGACGGGTCAACGTAAGTATAATTTAGTTTCCCTGCATGGTTGTTCTGATCTATGAGATCTTACACCACTCGTACAATCTTTTCAGTTGCGGTCACGGCCCAGACACGCAGTGCTATGCAGGCAATTCACCAGGAATCATTCGAGACAAATGCCAGGGTAAAGGTTCCTGTACTCTCGAACCGAAAAATTCCGTTTTCGGAGATCCTTGTAGAGGAACAGTGAAGTACATTGAATTGGATTATGAATGTAGTAAGTTCGTCCGTTTTGGGCTGTCACGGTGTTTTGCTTATATGCTTTCCTTAACATTTTTTTGGCAAATTCATTTTTCCTTGCTACTTATTACTCAAAACTTGTCATGATTTTGAAATACTGTGAATTGAAGCATTTTCCAAACGTTGGGAAAACACAAGACGAACAGATTTATTAAACGATAAGTAAAGCTTTGCCAAGAAATGCAAACAGTTCAAAACGAAACGGCTCTGTTATGTAGTACAGTTAATGCAACGTAAAAAATGCCGTAAGCAAACTTTCGAACCATGTTCATATCTACCTTTATTCTCAGAGTTTTCGACATGACCAGCAGTCTTAGGTTTGCTTTCATTGTTTTTGTTATGCCACATTGACTTTCTGTGTCACAAAGTCTTTTGGTTTGCTTGCATCACAATTAACGTTGCTTCGTTTCCGATTGAAAACCAAATAAAAACAAAACGTTTCGAAAGCCCATAGCAATAACGTTTCGATGATTATTTTCATTTTTGATGACGTTTGAAAGAAAAGTTCACTTTGCAAACATTGCGGCTCTATTCAAGGATTATATATAAGTCCTGCAGGTTTTGGTTTTAACGATTAGTTTGATCGGTTGCTTTTCGGTTGAAGGAGATTGCAGCATTATGTAACTCTAACAATTATTTATTATAAAACTTAACAACTACTTACTGTTGTTTTTTAGCATCCAAACCTGTGCGCAACAAAGCTGTGTGCGAAGGAAGCACTGGTCAAATCTCTTGCCCGGCTGGTCACATGATTGAAGTCAAAAGAGCCTTTTATGGAAGGCGTGACGCTGGAATGTAAGTCATTTGAGCGACATGAGCCCCAATAAATCTTGATTTGCTTGGTTTATTAGCAAAATCTGGGTGTGTATAAGAACGAGTTGAAAATATTTGCTGGCTTTTTTCTTGATTAACAATGAGAAGTCCAGTGTTTGAAAAAAGTCTTTCTGGCAGTTGTTTTAGGTGAAAGTTTTCAATTAGTTAATTGTTTAACGGAGGGGTCTCCAAACTGCGGCCCGCGGGCCAAATACGGCTTGCGGGCCGAATTTCGGCCCGCGAAATTATTTCATCCGGCCCGCGAAGCCATGTTGTCAACAAAGGAAAAATAATATATTTGCAAAAAATGTTGCTTTGGTACAATGTAACTTTTCCCGAAACAGTCACATAACGCAAGATGTCTGGTCCTCGAACTGTTATGTAATAGTTTATGTGGCCCTCGGACAAGTGTTTGGAAACCCCTGGTTTAATGTCTTGCCACCCCCACACACAACGAAGTACAACTCTTGCAAACATGGCGTAAACAAGGAACACAGTGTTAGATGAAAGAACACGAGCACAGATAGATATGTGCCGGCAGAAAAAAAAAACTTCGTTTAAATCAGTGGTTCTTAACCGGGGGTACACGTACCACTTGGGGGTACGAGGAGCCAANGCAGGGGGTACGAAGCACCAAAGTCTTCAGGGATACACGCTCTGGAAATTTAAACGAGATTTTATTGAACATTCATCGTGATTCTCTGTAGTGTGACGTACCATCATCCATTCACTAGGGCTGGTTCGTTACACGCTTTGAATATTATATTTAGCTT
>JGI24158J21664_10010409_pt1 | contig 12399 bp, 9 predicted proteins | sample Ectturendosymbi3_FD_21664 | JGI IMG/M metagenome (IMG submission 21664) | reverse complement strand
TGGGGCAACTATAGCTGCAAACGATCATCCATAGATTCACCTATCACGTCCTGCAACAGAAAAGACATTCGTTAAAAATGGGTTTTTTATCGAACAAAATAATTATTGAGATGTTTTCTGTCTAGTATAATATGAATGTATATTGTCCAACTTCGTGAATAAATAGTTAACTGAGCACCCTGGAAAACATTTTTGGAAGTGCCTACAGAACCATCTTGCATGACATGGTTCGAATAAAACGTTGACTTTGTCACTCAAGTGGCAGTGTCGTGGTAGCATAGGAGATGCGTTTACATCTGCTGTGCCAATGGTTTTCGGTTCAGCTCTTACCTTGGCAGCTTTCATTTTAGTAGCTGTGGTTGCACATTTCAATTCATGAGACCAGTTTTTCTTTACTTTTTTCAAAAGTTTCCAAAGTTTAAGGGTTAGCATTAAGGTTACGGTTAGCTTTAGGTTTACCTTTTATGTTTAGTACGTTTCTACTAAGCCTTCTGCACTCTTGTCGTGTGTTACTGTCAAACAAGGTTTTAAATATGAAGATCTACAGGTGTTTGTGTAGCCACTACCAACTTTTTTTAGCTGTTTACTTTAACGCCTGATGTTAAAATGTTTTCATTTTTTTCTCCCACTGCTGGATGGTTGCTTAATGATGAGTGAATGCAGTTATAGCTGGTGCACTGGTTTAGTGTTTGGCCTCTCCCTGTGTTGTTTATGTTTATCATCTAACACCTACTTGTTGCTTTGTAATGCGCCATGACTAACCATTGTTATGTTCTTGTGTTGTTCAATTACCCTTGTGATGTGGACCATGAGTCTGACTCAAAAGAAATATTATTATTATTGCGTTAATGATAACAATTAATAATAATGTTTTTTATTGCAGACCAATGGTCCACATTACAGACACATTCATACAACACAAGAGCACAAAAAATGGTTAGCCATACTGTAGCACATTACAGAATCGGTGTTTGCATACAACCAACACTGAGAGGAGCTAAACACTTTAACAGCACCCCAACTGTAGCGTCATTCACCCATCATAATGCAGGGATCTAATGGTGTGGGAGAAATGAAGGCATTTTAACGTCAAAACTTTGAGGTAAAGATCTAACAAAGAAAAAGAAAAAAGTGAAAATAAGTCAAATGGGGTGCACATTGGCGCTCAGATGCATGCAAACTATTCCGATCAAAGTTTCAAATGCTTTGCAACGCATTTATCATGAGATTGACAGCCAATTAAATTTCCTGAATTTTGAAGCAGGATGTGGCAATTAGCATTGTATTATTTATATTTTTTATTTTTTGTATGCTTATGCTTGGTTTGTACACATTGCATACAAGATTCCTTTTTTTTCCACAAAAGCACTACTGATGAGACGCGAACACTGGAACAGTGCACCCACAACTACTGCAGTAGGTCGCCATTATACAGGAGCGTTGAATGCCATAAAACCTCTATTTGAACACCACCTCTAATAGAATGCAACTATAAAGGAAGGGTTGAAAAATAGAGCGCCACCCTCTAATTGAACGCCACTTTGATGAATTCTATTTTGGAAATAGTTATGGCTGAAATCTCTTTTCTACTGTATTTCTCCAAAAATAAGATCTACCCCAAAAATAAGACCTAGCCTGAATTTTTTGATATTAATGCGGAAAGTATTGAAAAATGACGAGGATGGCTTCAACAGCGACATGTCACTTGATTGTGATTACTTACCAGTAATCATCCTGTATTCATGTCTTTTGCTAATTATGTAAATATGTTGGATGTTTTTTCTTTTCATTAATAAATTTTATCTCAAAATTCTGACCAGCTAGTCAAAAAATAGAGCACCACCCTCTAATTAAACGCCACCTCTAATAGAAGGCCACTACAAAGGAAGGGTTGAAAAATAGAGTGCCATGGCGGTGAAATAGAGGTTTTACGGGAATTAAGAAAAAATGAAAATTTGTACAAAGCGTCAGAGAATTGAAGCCATCAGATAAAAAAGTTGGGTGAAGATGCTTTTTCTGCATAGCTGTTGGTCCTGCTTTTGCTTTTGGTGATTTTGACATGGTTGGCGGTCTTGGTTTCGCTTTTGATGTCTTTTGCATCACACTGTCTTTTCTTGCATCACAAAACATTTTGGTTACGAATTGCTGATATTGCCAAGTGTTACTTTATTTTTTGACTGAAGATGGATTAAGAATAATCTGAAACGTCTCAAAACAAATCATGTATAGTTTTTTAAAGGCTGTTTTACTGTTACTGAAACTGTTAAGTCTATCTCAGTTTTATGCTCCAAAACTAACTGAGCTTTAACACTTTCATTTCAATGATATCCACGGTCACTGGGTGGTTGTGGTGAGAAATTCTAACCACAGAAGGTAGATACTGCTAGGTGTTTTCCAGCATTAGGTCAAAACAGTAAGCATGGCAAACAGTTTGTTGCTTTTACACTAATCAATTGGCAAGATATCAAATGATTTCAAAAACGTTTCAGGCTAAATACCACTGCAACAAGCCTGGGCCTGCAGGAGCCACTTTTTTGTAAAAGTTTCACTTTATTGAAAGTGTTTTTTAGATAATAAAAGTAGCTAACACTGGAATTAAGCAATTAAACTTTATCAACATGACTGAATATACTTACATAAATGTTTTTGATATATTCTTTTGTGATTTCCTAGCATTTGGTAGCACATCAAAGCACTTACATCGCACAAAATAACAGCCACTACTGCTGCATCCTGGTCCTGCCTAGGTGGAGCAACTCAAAAGTACCATGCTTTCTACAGCTTCTGAACCATAAAGAGTTTAGATTCTTAATCCAAGACCTAATATTATTTAAACTCAGGTGACATCCCCATTTTAGGTCATTTCCAGATGCGTTCCCAAGAACTTTTGGACAGCAAAAACATGAATTTGCATATGCCGAAAACAGCTGTGCAGATCTACATAGCTGTTTCTATGTAGATTTACATAACTAAGAACAAAAGCATTAATAGTTAGTTATATAGACAAGTTAAAAGGACTTCTGAAAAGCACCACCATGGTAAACCAAATCAACCAAACAATATCAGTTGTAATGAAGTAATCAGTAAGACATAATTCTCTTTTTGTCTACATATTGGTTCATCTTAATTTGTTGTAAACTCCATTAGATTAATGTTTTGTGGACTTTATTGCCTATTGAATATGTTTTTCTACAAACCCTTGGTTGCACTCAGAATCTTTCTTTATGTGCAGTAGCATAGCTAATGGTTATAATAGACAAATTTGGACCCCTGTATTGAAAACGTTTGAGTGTAACCACTTACTTGGCTTATTGCAAAAAAGTTGGGCTTGACTATGTGTTTCTTCAACTCAGTATTACATGCTATATTCTGGTTAAATTTATGAGTTCTATGGTCTGCAAATTTTTTTGATTTTATGTAAAATGCCACCTAAGAAGAAAAAAGGTAAAGCCAAAAAAAGTCTACCTGCTGACGAAGAAAAACCTGCAGAGGATGAAGAAAAACTTGATTCCTCTGATCGTGAAGTTTTATTGCAAAAAGAGTAGGTTATGGTTGGCAATAGCTATTAGCTATAGTTTTTGATCAAAAGGTTATTTTTTTTGTATAAGACAAAGTTTTCTCGTATTATGTGGTATGAAAACTAAAGTTTATGTTGATTGAGTAGATGTAAGTTCAAAGTTCTTTTGAGCTTGTTTTAAACCAGTTATACACTTTCTTGATCATATCACACGATTTTTGGCAAACTGTTTTAGTAAAGTTCTATCTAAGGAGCATACCTTGGACGCTTGCTTATTGCAAAATTAAATAGTATTAGAGTACCTTATTGAAACTGAACAAAATGGTAACTTTAGTAGCTGTAACGCTTGAGCATGAAAGCTACTTTTAAAAATATTCTAAGCTAATTGCAGTGAAAGCAGTTGTTACTTGCCTCAAAATTGTTACTTTTATTGGTTGCACAAAAACTTGTTTTTGTTTCTTTTCAAGATATTTTCTTTGTTGCATGTGAAAGCTGAAGCATAATATGAATTTGGGCAGCTGTACTGAGCTGGCACTCACTCACTACTGTGAGGCGATCATGATTAAAGTGACAATCTATTGCAAAATCAATTTTTTCATAATAACAGTGTGTCTGATGAATCTTTGACATGTGTGAAATTCAGTTTTTATATGAAAACTCTAGATTGGATGGCTTGACCACAGAACTTGGAAAATTGAAAAAAGAAGTTGATGAGCTGTATCCTTTAAATATGTGCTCTGTTCCAATTGCTGTCAAACTATCAATGAATTACAAGATTTGAATGCAGTTTTTGGTTCAGTGGAGTTGTATTGTGATTAATTTATTTTTATCTTACTTGTTGCACAAACAGTAACTCTTGGAGTCATACCTGCTTCATCCCCTGTAGACTAAGCTTTTTAAAGACATTTTGTGATATCAACCTGTTGGTTATTCTTGCTGTTTTGCAATAACATGACTTTTTACAAAATACCAATAACCTCATAGGGTTCTAGTTATTATTTGTGCATGTCTGGGAGAAGCATGTATAATTTTCAATGCTACATAGATTTTTCTTCAAGCCTGCATCAGGAACATGCACCTGAAAAACAAACTTCATATTTACATCAACAGGAAAATGATTGGAAGTCACCATTATGCAGAATAAGAAAGTCAGTGTGTTCCTAATGAACCAAGTATTTTTATGATTTCTACCACAGCCCATTGTCGTAAAGCAGTTCCTTATCTGTGTTTCTTCAGCCGACGAGAAAACGATTTTCTTCAGCAAGAAGCTCAGCAAACCAGGGTTGAGAGTGTGAGTGAAACACAACTGTATTTTTTCCAGTGCAGGTGATTCTGGTAAAAACCTGAAACAAACTCTCTGGCAAGGTTTAAGCATGAAGAAGATCATGATGCATTCGCTACTGATCATTTACATGAACACTATCATTACTTCACATTTTGCTGTTTTATTTTGGAACAACAACATATTGCAAAAACCTCTTCATATGCTTATGCTCCAAATCTAAACTACAATGTGGTAATGGTTTGCTTTTATTGCTCTGTGCTGGACTTCTGGTATAAGAATGGAGACATCAGTGTTTGATGATGTAATAGTTAACATAATACACAAAACGATTTCAACCCAATGGTTTTGCTTGGTAATGAAATGATTTTGCTTCGTAATCAAATGGAGGTTTTCAGCAAAAGTTAAAAGAATATCATTAATTTGTAGATATGCTTCGAAGAATTTTCCAGGTGTTAGTTATTTTGTTGAAAGGTTATCTTTTCAAGGTAGATCGAAAATTTTAAAAACAAATGATAAAAAGATGCAACACTTGATTTATCAGGTCACATGATCACTTGTGCAAAAGTTTTTCTGAGTTTTACGTATTTTGTTAATATGTACTGGTATAAGGATTCTCTTCCGATTTCTATTTTCTCCTCAGCATGAATACATGTCATACATGGCGAAAAAGACTCACAAAAGGCAGACGGCAATCATCTCGCTCAGCGACCAGAACCAGCAAGAACTGGAAAAAATAAACCGCCAGAAGCAGTTGATGTTGGCAGATTATGAGGAGAAAAAATCGGGTTGGTTGCATCTTCCACATTGCAGGCATTTTGCACGCGATAACTACAAAATTTCAATATTATTTTTGCAGTTTATGATGAAACTCAAACATTGTCATAACAAATGTGCTTGAAACAGGGTTTCAAATTTTGAAACCTGGTGGCAAATGCCACCAGATTTGAAACATTTGCCACTAGGTTTGAAACCTGGTGGCAAATGCTGCGATACAACATGTGTAGCAAAAAAAACAGCATTTTTCAGAGTTTCAAAGTTTGTTTATGTATCGCCTCATGCTTGTTAAGAGTTTAAACTTTCCGATTTTATATGAATTGATGTATCCTCACTGACTAATTCATGGTCTTTTTGGAACACTTCTATTGCACACGTTGGGAACGATACCGGTTTGATTGGCCGACATGGTGATGGTGACGTTAATGATAACGGAAGACTCCTGCTGGAACTGTGTTGTAGCAACACACTGTGTGCATCTTGAACACTTTCTTCCAGCACAGAGATGTGCCCAAGTAGACCTGGTACCAGGCGCGTAGCCAGAAATTTTAATATGGGGAGTAAACAACAACCGAGTCTCAACTTTTAAATATCTGAAGCCCCTTCTTCACAAAACGTGCATATGTTTGGAGTTTTTACCTGAACAATGGTGCTCAGATTTAAGCCGACAAATAAATATTCTGCTTTCATTGAATCGAATGCCAATCAGAGGCGGCATGCTTCAAGCGGCTGCTTAGTTTCTATTTAAGAAACGCTTCTCTGGTTGATAATCCGTAAAATATTTCGACTACTTTCGATTATTCTGTAAAACCTTTGTAACTACTTCAAACTTATTTTGTTTAAATTGGTTTTATAAGACTTTGCTAAATTAACTGACATCATTGAGATGTACAATGGAATTAAACTGTAAACACAATCGTAACCCCAGTATTACAAAACTTATTGACCACGCTCAGCTGCATGTAAAGAGAGCTTAGCACTACACGTAATTATATTTGTACAAATCGCGGGCTTCTATAAAACATGACAACTTGTCTGTGGAAATTGAAATCCTAACGGGAAGAAATGCAATTTAGTTTCATTTTAGTCACATTAGCTTTATCGAGAAAAGATTGCAAGCTATCTGCAAATAATGGCAGTGTCAATGCCCTCAACACTTATGCATTGAAAAGCATGTTTCTGCTTACGTTCGATTTTTCTGCTGAGTCTTCCCATTCCATCTGAATACTTTCAAATTTACTGTAGGATAGGGTGGCAATTAATATCAAATAAAAGGCAAATCAGTTTGAATCTATGCACAGGTCGATCTCTGGTTATCAGACAAAACTGATATTTGGGAAATCATTGGTTGGGGTTAATCCCCCCTAGAGCTTGATATTTTACAAAAACTTTATTATAAGGGGAGTGTATAGGGCTTGATTTTTTACAAAAATAAGGGAGTGCGTGTAGAAGAATATGCCTATTATGTCAACAAACTTCGATTGAAAACATGACTATGATGTCAAATTGTGACGTCACAAACAGCGCACACCAAATGCAAATGACCACCATATGCCACTGAAAGAACCCCACCCCCATGAAAATTTTCTGCGTACGCCACTGATTCACACATTTTTGTTTTAGAACTGGACAAATAAATAATCTATGATATTCATTTATGGCTACGGCTGAGACTGCAGACAAAGACAAGTTATATTTGTAGCACGCCAGAGTTATCAGAGACGATTTTTGAGATGGTTTTGAAATCAAGTCTACATCACCACTAGGTTTAGGTGGGATACAGCAAGGTAGTGCGCCAGATGCAGCTGCGAAAAGTGTTACTGCTTGGTTTTATTCGCGGTTAGTGATTACAAACAATCAGATACAAGTTTGTATTTCATAATCACCAACTTCCACACGAAGCTTTAACCTCAGGTAAATATCAGCCATGATATGAGTTCTTCAGCATTTGCGGCACACACAACGTTTGATTGATCGTGGACAATTAGCAAACCACACTGCTTTGATCAGGTTCGACTAAAAGCTGAGATAGGTTCCTTAAGCAGTCTCGTTGATTTGCACTGAAATATCTCATTGGCTTATACATCAAAAGCTTATTAATCTGAAAGTTTTGTACAATTTTGCGGAATTGGAGAGTCGATTGCCCCCCTGGCTACGCGCCTGTCTGGTACAGAGATTCGTTGGGTCACTGGTCACTCATTGATTTCTGCATATTTTCAACTGACTTGTTCCATTCAGTGTTGGACGTTCATGTCAAAAGAGGTGCAGAACTGATCAATACTTGATGGTCTGCAACTGCATCTGGAAAAACCAGCACGGTCTACACGCAGTGGACTGGGAGATCCTGCCGAATAAAGTGAGGGACAACGATGCAAGAAAGACCTTTGCGGACAGCGTATCGTCCTTGTTTCGAGAACTCCCAGAATGCACAGCGGATGCGGAGGTGGAGTGACGTCTGTTCAAAGCAGTTGTAGCTTCATCTGCTGCCCGGGTATGTGGACGGGAACGACTCGGCGAGGCGAACAATGGCAAAAGAGTAACCCTTGGTGGAATCAAGAGGTGAAAGATGTTATTCGAGCAAAGAAAGTGTCCCGCAAGGCCTGGCTCCACAACAAAACCGCATCTTCTTTGCATTCCCGGTACGTTGAGGCGCGAAAGTCCGCAAACCTAGTGGTAGAAAATTCTGAAATGCATTCTTGGAATAATTTCGGACGTAAAATGGATTCCAATTACTGGAAAGCAACCAAAATGTTCAAGCAAACCATCCGGCTTCTTCGCTGGAAAAGATTTCATAGTGATAGATCCATCAAAGAAGAAAATGGTGTCTTACTCAGAAATGAGAAGGACATCCTTGATAGTTGGAGAGAGTATTTTAAAGATCTCTTGAACCCAGTCACTATTACACCAGCCGAGCACACACGAGGTACATTTGGGGAGGAACATACCATCTCTATAGTCGAAGTACATCAAAGGCTATAGGTTGTGGTGAAATCCGACCTGAAATGCTCAAAGCCTTGAACAGGGAAGGAGTCCTTTGACTGACTCGCGTGTGTTTAGTGGTCTGGTGTTCTGGAAGAGCACCGAAAGATTGGCAAACTGGGCTGAACATTGATCATCCACATGCACAAAAAGGGTGACAGGTAAGAATGCACCAACTACAGGGGCATTTCTTTCCTTAGCCTCCCAGGAAAAGTATAAGCCAAGTACCTTGAAAAACATGCCGCGAAATAATTGAGCCAGAGCTAGAATATACCCAGCGCGGTTTTTATCCTGGCCGTAGCACCACAGACCAAATTTTCACTCTCCAACAAACTTTTGAAAAATCTTGGGAGTATGCCGAAGACGTTTACACATATTGTGTCGACCTCGAGAAAGCATACGACCGGGTTCCTTGTGAAAAGCGTTGGGGAGTGTTGCGTGTGTACGGACACGGTGCTGACGACCGCTTGTTACTGACCGTCGAGCCACTGTCTTCCTGCTCAGATGTTTGTATCCTTGTCGGTGGAGTTAAATCACCGCCGTTCATACTTCATAGTGGATGCTGCACTCCGACAATGTTGTGTGCTGTCACCACTCTTCATTGTCTCTATGAATTGGATGGACAGTCACAGCCGAGTCGACCAGGGTGTCACTGTTGGGATCTACAGAATCAACCGTTTGCTTCTTGCAGACGATTTAGTGCTGTTTGCATCTTGTGATGAAGGACTTCAACATGCACTGGGTCGGTTGGTTCTCTGCTGGGTGCGACCAAGCCGGAATGAAAATCAGCTCTGAATAGAGCGAGGTATTACGTCTCTCCAGAAATCTGAGCCAGTGTATGTTGAAGTGAGCAGCAATACACTGCAGCGGGTGGAGAAGTTCAAGGACATAAGTACATAGGAGTGGTATTTACGTGCGAGGAAGACTGAACATGGAAGTTGATACACGGATTGGTGTGCTGCGAGAGCTTTATCTCTCAGTGGTCACAAAACGGGAGCTTTCAAACACCGCAAAGCTGTCAGTTTTTAAATCGGTTTTGGTTCCAATCCTCACCAGTAGTCGTGAATCCTGGGTAATGATCGAAAGAATATTATCCCAAGGGCCCAAGTACAAGCGGCAGAGATGGGATTTTACGAAGAGTCCACGGCGTGGCACTTCGTGACAAAGTGCGCAGCTGTGAAATTCGTAAAACCCTGAATGTCGAACCACTTCTCCTCCGAATCGAGAGATCCCCGCTACGTTGGTTCGACCATGTGTCCAGAATGTCCCAGGAAAGATTGGCGAGGCAAGTCCACATCTCCGAACTTGCTTGGTCACGTCTTAGTGTGGAGCCAGCAGGTCTATATCTGAGATTGCTGCTGACCGTGAGGTATTCCAAGTTCTCCTGTGGATGTTGCTCACAGTGTTTGAAGTACCTGGCTAGGGCTGCTGCTCCCCGCGACACTCGAGAGAGGAAAAGCAGGCGTGAAAGTGAACGAACGAACTTATCCGTAAAATTCCTTTAAAACACGGCATTAAAATACCTTCCAAAATCCCGGAAACGATGTGTAAGTTTATTTGCGACAGTGGTGCATACGAGTGAGAAACAGGTGTTTCCCCTCTCCTGGTAAATTTTTAAGTTAGAAATTGCAAGACAGAAATTCGGAAAGAAGAGGGAGACGGTAATAACTTTGCTGTTGTTTTTTACGTTGATTGGCATTTTCTCGTAAACTTCGTTTTGCTGATTCATGCCGCTCCAATACTCAGTATACACCGACTGCCTTCAAAGGAAAGCTAAACGTTGACACCATTCCATGATGCTCATTAAATTATTGTCATAATCGATCAGATGATAGACCAGTCTTTCGGTTTTATCTTTGTGACGGCGCACGCATCACAATCACAATGCGCAGCCAGGAAGTGTTTCAAAAATGCAGTGACGCACAAGCAGCAATTGTTGCACTGGTGGACTTGGCGTTCTTTCCGTTGGCTGTTCGGATCTCGCATAAAAAGCCGCAACAAAATCTTGACACCTTTTTTAACGTGGAAAAGTCGGTTATTTTGCAAAAATGTGATTCTCGACATGACAAAAACTTTATGCCGCGACATTTTGACACCAGAACACTTCATTTGTATTCACAGCTCCAATAGGAATTGTCAAAATTACCACAGTATGTTTTGGCAAATTTGCTGAAACCGTTTAATGCTTTGCAACTTGTTCTTTTTTGTGCAGCACTGAAAGCAAGTCTGTTGGAAAAAGAAAATCTTCTTGCCAAGGCGAGGAAAGAATATCAGGACCTGGCTGAGTATCGGGTGGGTGTGGTGTTGGCGTGACTTTTGTACAAACATTAAGCGACTCAAGTTTTGCAGAAAACATCGAAACATCATATCTTTTAACTCGATGTCGGAAGGAACCCAATTTTAATGTTAACTATCATCTGACTACCATTCGCTGCCATTTGCTTCGGCAACAAGTCCCGTGCAAATGGCAGAACGTTGCTTGGCATCGAAGCTCTGGAAGCTGCACCTGAACACTCCTTGCACTGTGGTTTAGTTTTGTGATCAGCAATAATTCTAATCATTTTTGCTTTCGCAACACTCGGTTGTTCAGAATCCAACTTGTCGACAACGGTTTGTGCTTCCTATTAAGTCTGAAACACTACTGTGATTTTCAACTTGGGGCAGTTATATAACCAGCGACAGGGTTGGGTTTTCCATTGTTTCCACAATGTGCAGCAGTTCTTTACAGGACGCTTCATTTCTTGAATCAACTATTCATAACGATTCGTGTTCACTCTTCCAACCAGCGCACTAATGTGACAGTTGAATGCAAGAAACGAGGTTGTGGAGGTTTCATGAAACGCGTCTCAGCACCGTCACAAATCGGCGACATCACAATTCACAATCGCTTAGTGACGTCACAATTGCTTGGCTCAATATTTTGAAGACGGGTGATGAGCGACATTCCAATTAAGCTCAATGTTCGCCAGTTATGGTGGTATTAACCTAGACTGTTACATGTTCAAACTTCTTTGTTGAACGCCTTCTAATCGAATTAACATGGTGATTCTTGTTTTTGTGCCTTAGTGCACTGGAAGTACTGCCCTCTGTTGTTTGACCTCTTGTGCTATTCCCCGATAAAATGCTGAGCCTATGCTTTGCATAGAACTTTGGTAATTTCACTCTGTATATCCACAACACATTGTTACTTTAGTGTTATACATATCTCCTCAACAGTTGAAAAATAACGCAAAGTTTGCCACACAGTACAATGAAAATTATTTTACTGACATAGTGGCAGAAGGTTTGATTAGTGACGAAACATTTGTTGTGTTCAAGGAATAAAAACTGAAAAAATTAACCAAGCACAATAGCCGTCGACAAAATTTAAAGAAAAAACTGCTAAAAAGGTAAATACTCGAATGACAAGTTGAAAGTAACAGCGAATTACTCAACAACAATTTTATTTTATTTTTTACCTCAACGCAAGTACACTTGTCAATACAGACACAGTAAGGTCGGGAGGCGGCGAAAAGACACTTCGGTCATCCTGTCTGCCACCACCAAAATATATGTTGTCAAAGACCCTAAACGAACGCGCTCACTAGCCCTGAGCTAACCAACAGAAGCGAAAGCAAAGAGCAGAACATTGTTTTAACCTCAATCATACTTGTACATTCCAAATAATGAGCAAGTCCAAGAAATAATGGATACGATCCACAGGCAAGATAAGTTTCAAGTAAACGTTGCTCTGTAACTCGTTTGAAAAATGACAATTTTTACAAATAAACGTTGAAAAAGGCAACATTTCTTTGTGGCTTCTCTAATTGTTTTACCTGATACATTTGTGCGGTCTATCGAAAAA
>JGI24158J21664_10010406_pt1 | contig 12402 bp, 5 predicted proteins | sample Ectturendosymbi3_FD_21664 | JGI IMG/M metagenome (IMG submission 21664) | reverse complement strand
CGTTAAGAATACTAGTGGCGACAAAAACTGACTCATGAAATAAGCGTTTACTCAAAATTCTTAAAAGACGTTTGACTGAAACAAATAACTAATTGATTCCTCGAAAGCATACAGAAACACTAGTGCTTTTAAGTATTACCTATAACTCATGATAACTTTCGCAGGAAATAAAGATGTAAAAGCTGTTTCTAGTAAGGTTCAGGTACCGCCATTGTTGTGTTAGCGTCATAATAAGGCCCTCGGGCTGCTTTATAAGTCCCTATTTGGCCCTCGGAGCAATTGGGTATGAGGCAGTGGTCTTAACTGATATGCACACCTTAAACATTCCAACCCGCGCCTGTAGCCAATCCGAACCTGTTCGAAATATGAGACAGCTCTTGCTCTAAGGATTTCGATTTGTCGACAATGCTATTCTCGGCGTCTAAGCAGTTAGGTGTTTAGGAGTAAGTAATAGAAGATTGCTGTTACTAAAAAACCGATGTCTCTTGAGAAACAGCAGTTTTTGTTCAGCAATTCGTGTAAGTACTTAAAACTATAGAATTAAAGCTAGATATCTTGCATTGGTATTGGAATTTTACCGCCGCGAGTTTGATTTGACCAAACAAAATTGGAACTATCGTGAATTTCATTGGCTGCGTTTTACTTATGCAAACCATTATGGCAAACTAAAAATACTGGGANGACGCACGAAAAACAAAAACCCAAAGGTCACTACCTATTGCCTGCAGGGGAACATCAATGCAAGTGGAAGGCCNAACACACTGGACCCNTATACTNGCGACTCCCGCGCTTAGGTGGATGAAGCTTTTGACTGCTGTTTGCGAATTGTTCATAGGATTTGCTTAGCTCTTAGANAAACAAGATTCATTGTTATCCTGTATCACTTGCCAAATCGTTATTTAACATTTCAAATCAATGCAAAGCATCCTAAAGCATTTCTAACCGAGTACTGTACGTTACCTTGCTCTGTGATGCGGGTGAGTGGGTGGGTTATGGCCAAAACCAACTACATAGCTTCGGCGATTGTCTCCATCTCCCAGCATGCAGTAAATTTGTTGTTGCGCATAACCTATGAAGTCTGCAGCCTGACTCGTGTCGGTCATTTTGGCGACAGCCAGAGCGATGAATGCTGCATTGGCTGAAAATTTGAAAGCACATTGCCAGTAAAAAATGTACTATTAACAACCTTAAGCTGCACATTTTTGCTAGAACTTTTCCCAATTGTCAACAAACAACGCTGACGCTGTGCTGTTCGTCTGAACGCTTTTGAAACCTGCGAAAGGCTGTTTATGGAGGTGCAGTTTGCGTTTGCCACGTCACAAAATATAGGACAACCGAAAAAACTCTAAAAGACAAGCAAAACTCATACCAGCGTATCGATTTGAGCCCCATTTGCTGAAAAATACGAGTCCACCAGGAGTTCTTGGCATGTCGTTTTTGCAATACCTCACGAAATTCTCAACAATTGTGCGGTACTTTCTACGTCCTGTCAAGTGTGCCCGTCCTGTCAAGTTTGCCAGAAGCACCTGTCAAAATTATTAAACTCACTTTTAACTAGTTGTAACAGCAGTTTCAGCGTTTGCAGTGGAGCGTACTGAGGGTATGTTTTTGTTTTTCACTCCTGTTTTAAATTCATGGTTTGTATCTGATTTAGTTTCGATAGTAGCACCCGAAACTGAATCCCTCTTTTTCCCAGTTGTTCTTTCCATACCACCGAATTCAAAATCGTTCCACGGTGGAAATTCCACCGAATTCTCAAGACTTTTCTGTGGATCAGACTCCTTTCCAATAGGTTATTGCAGCCTTTAAAAATATTTGAAAATCTTACGTAATGGTAAGACATGGTAAGACAAAATTTGCATACCTGCCCTCAAACATAGGTCCGTATGCATGTGTGCATGCTGCTGAGTGTGTGTATACGCTTATTTGACTTCAACATTTAAAAACACGAAGCACTTATGGACCTTTTAACGATTGAAAAAAAAGAAAAACGTAGAAAACATTACTGGCTTTTCTTAGTGGCTACTTATGATGAAAAATTGAGATGTCGGTTCAGTGTTCCGTCCAATCTATGAACGAAAGTGACAATAGCAGCGGCCAACCGTTGGAAACCTTTTCCAAGGTACTGACTCTTTTTAACATGCCACAATGCTGCCAGGAAACCGTTTGAAGATTCCCACTTAAAAAAAGAGATTTTTCTACTGGAAAACAAAGAATTGTTACCAATATTACACACCTGAACACCTGCTGTCTTTAAAGACCAAGAAAATTCTGTAGCAACGTAATGAAGACGAAACGAATCGTATTTCCTGATGCATTCGTCAAGAAGATCGCTGCTGGCCGGAGACGCCATATGTACCCACAAGCAAGCCCAGACAATCTCATCTTTGTAATCATGGGATTTATAGTATGTCTTTGCATCCGTTATTGAAAGGTGGTACAATCCTCTGGATACAATAGTGAGCAGCTTTTTTACTGCACGGTTTGCTGAGAATTGTTTGCGCGCCATGGCGCCAAGTAACTGTACTTTCTCAAGAAAACATAAACCGCACATAAGTTTTTGAGGCGTACCAAGCATAGCTTCAATCAGGGTTGCGGAGTCGGAGTCGCAAGGAGTCGGAGGTTTTTGGGTGGAATCGGAGTCGGATTTCTGAGAGCACTAGGAGTCGGATTTGTTTGTCCGGCTCCGACTGCGGAAGTACAATTGTATCTGTTTTTACATCGCACTACTGAGTTAGGAGTCCTAACTCGTGCCTGTTTAAAAATTTCAACGTTTAAACGTGAAATGGTACAATTGCTTTTAAAACTTTTATTGAAACAGAGAATTCTTGCTGTGTACCACGATTTCCATTGTTTGATAGTTGCTAGGCCTACTCTCTTATTTGTCATTGTTGAAAGCCACACTTTATTCAAGTTATGTTTAAGGAGTTGGAATCGAGAGTCGGAGTGGGAAAATTTTGGAAGCTAGGAGTGGGAGTCGGACATTTTACCTTCGACTCCGCAACACTGGCTGCAACAATTGTTCGAGCAAATGCAAAAACATTCACACCCACTGCGAGTAGCTTCATTTTCTGCAAGCTCATCTATTTGTCAAAAACATTGGGTTATTGTTGAATTGAAGCCAAACGTTCAGAGACAGAGAAAAATGTAAACACTTAGTAACTCAGAGAATTATGTAAACAGGGCGAAAAAGGAGAATTAATCAAATATTCGAGCAGGAAAGCACATGGGAAATTGCCCCAGTGCTCAATACTGTAACGACAAGCTGCTCAGACTAGGGCAGTGGTTTATAACCGGGGGGCACACCTCCCCAGGAAGCGTAAAGAAATTTCCGCGGGACCGCGAACCCTTACGCGCTCTACAACACGGAAAGTTTTTGAACAGGAAAGTGTTCCGCCCAAGTTGCTTATTTAAAGTCATAGGGGCTTGAAACAAAGAACAGTTACGTGGTAGAGAAAAAGTTAAGAACCACTGGTGTTGGACAACGTTGAAAATTTCTGAATTGGTTCAACATTTCTGTTCACACCGCACAACACATTTCATTTGAGAAACTCCTCTTCCTTGCATTGTACATGCTTACCTGTGCTTATCAGCGAACTCGTAAAGTTGCTTAGCGTGCTCTAGCAGCAAGTCTGCGTACTGAGGATCGGTTTCTCGATAAACGATTGAGGCTGAGGCCAGTGCAGCTGAAGTTTCGCCAACAAGGTCGCTGCCAGGATGTTCAGCATCCAGTTTATACGAAGGTCGTGTGCTTTTCAATTGCTCTGGACGAGCCCACTCATCATGGTCCACGTCACCAGCACCTACCTGTCAGTTGATACAGTAATGCAGTAATCAAGGGCGGATCCAGGGCGGATTTCAAAGGGCGGGTTGGGCGGATTTGGGCGATCGTTCCCCCTAAAATCTACGAAAGTAGCTTTAATCACCATGATTTGTACAATTCGGAAAACAGCATTCGCGATGTAAGGCCATTTTGCCGTCCACTGTTTTGTCACAGCAGATTTGTGAAGTGTGCTTCATCTCTTTTACAGTAGTGAACCAGTGATAAGACTTCACTGCCAAATATTACTGAAATCACCCCCCCCTAAAGTTACTGGTTGGATCCGCCCCTGCAAGGAGCAAAGGAGACCCGAATGAAAGCTTACATATTAAGTTGCATGAGCGGTGTAGTACAAAGCATGCCGGTTAGGCAGCAGTTTATCAAAGCTTACAGAAATTTTATCCGGTTGCTTGATGGCAGCAACTGCGCATAAATCTAGTTTTGACATAGCAAGCAGCACATTTAAGCGCAGCCATTCTTTTACGGTCAGGTGCTCGGAGCGAGTTGCTGTTGACATTTGCCAGCACCTATAGCATGCTCCGCTGTAAGGATACTCCTGCTACTACTTTTCATAGAATATTGAAATATTGAAATAGTCACTGAGTTTTTCGACCGAAACAAGAATGAAAGCCTTGGTTTGCTCTAACTAATTGCAGTGCCATTGTTGGGCATAGTTTTACGCAGACCTTATTAAGCACACTGACGATTTTCATTTCTTGGAATAGTTTTTACTCTGATTGCTTTGGGGCTTTTGTTCAAGTTTCATGGTCTTTGCATGCTTTGTGTTTCTTTGCAACTGCTCGAATGTCGTATAACGACACTTAGCTGAAAATGCCGAAGAGTTTGTTTTGGTGTCAGGGAAGACAGTGAGCACAAAAATGTTTGTAGATATTTTTGTGTAAGGGTCAAATGAAGAATTAATTTCAAATGATCGCTGAAAGAAGAGCGTTTGATTCATTATCTACATACAGGGTTTGGAAAGAGTTTTTGCCTTTATACTTTGAAACATTTGCCCATCACCCAAGAAAGCACATGTAATGTTATCCACAATGACGAAAAGGCCTTAAATGAAATGTTCCGAAAATGTTTGCCATTGGCCGATTATAGAATGCATGGCAAAAGGAAAAGTCCGACTAAGCGTTNCTATATTTTAAGAGATAGCGCAATCNATACATGCTCTCCAAGGCTTTGTTGAACGTGGCGTGCAGTGGTCNGACGCTTCGAGCAGCTGCATNTTGAAAATGTCAATCGAAATACTTCCTCTTGTTACATTTGTTTCGGCCAAAAATGGTCAGCTTTGTTCGTTTCAACATTNAANATTTCCTGTTCGACATGGGAACTGAAAGAACTTACGAAGTGACTGGAACAGGGACGCCGGAACGGGGGTGCATTACGGGGGCACTGCCCCCCTGCCTTTTCAAAGGGGGGGCAACGGGGGCACAGTTGCCCTTACATAACAGTATCATAAGTAATTTCATGATTTATCATGATCCGTTTGAAACAAATTCATTGCAACTATTGGCGCACACCTAAGATTGAGAATGGTTTTCTATAATTTCTGTTATTAGCTTTGAAGTCAACACTGTTGCTAAACATGTAAATGCGAAAAGAATGACTATTATGGCTATGGGTGTTCTTTTACACTGAACTCAAGCAAAGAGTTTTGAACTCGTGNNACGTCAAAGCCATGGGCGTCCGCAGGGGCGTCAAAACAGGGGCGCATCCAGGAGGGNCAATNGAGGTGATCGCTCCCNGTAAAACCTACGAATTAACCTTAATTACCATGATTGTGTACAATTCGGAAAACACCATTTGCATTTTCGCAATACAAGGCTATTTTGTTATCCATTGCTTTGTCACAGAAGCGCTGGGAAGTATACTTCATCTCTATTAAAGTAGTGAACTCGTAATGAGACTTGACTAACAAATATTACTGAAATCGCCCCCTAACCTTATACCACGGCCCGGGGCTGGATCTGCCCCGGGGTCAAAACGGGCATTTGCCCCTCTCTGGAAATTGGGGCTAAGAACTAAAACTTTCTGAAAAATTTGACGTCTGCAGCTCAATTTCGATTAATTGATTAATTTCTTGCAATAGTTTATTTGCCGGTACGACACTTAGACGGCACAAGAGCCAGGTTCCCTGTTCTGGTGTCATGCTGTGCTGAGCTTGCAGTTCACTCGAGTCTGCTCATTTGCCTGCAGGCATAGACGTTGTCAGGGGGACATAGGGGTCATGGTCCCCAAAAATGTTTAGAACATATAATCATTTGTGCTTTGTGAGGCGGTATCACAAACAAAATAGTGCTATTCGCCTAAAATCAAACATTTTGTCCCCCACCAAATTTTTGGTCCTCCCAAATTTTTGGGCTGGCTACGCCACTGCCTGCAGGGGCAAGTTGCCAAACTTGCGAGCGGATTGTTTTACTGTTGGTCTTTATCGTGTAGTAATAACATGGCAACAAATCTTCAAATGTTCATTTCAAGTTACGATATTAGGCGTTTTGTCGCATGTGACTCTTGAAAGCAGACGTCTTGGCAGGTAATGTAGCGAGACAGTGACTGCTGATAGCGGCAAGCAGGGATGTCGGAGAGCGGTGGCATTGAATCCCTGACCTTTCAAACGAGGGACAACGGGGCAAAGGTATCTTTTCATAGGTGATTTTATGAGTTAACAAGATCGAATTGAAACATGTTGTCTATAGTTTGTTTTTATTATTTCTGAAGTCAGCAGTATTGTTGAACTGTAGCAAGCATAATCAGGGGCGTAACGAGGTTAGACGGCGCCCGGGACAAGAAGCAAGTTTGTCGCTCCCATGTTCGAGCCTGAGGCCTTTCGGAAGGAAATTTACTGTATTGAAGAAAGTACTTGTGAAAATGTTGGGACTTTTCGGCAACCCAGCAGAGGTTTGGCGCTCCCCGCATTGATTCGGCGCCCCAATAATGATTCGGCGCCCGGGGAATTATGCCGCCTCTTGCCCCCCGTCGTTACGCCGCTGAGCATAATTGCGAGGTCCTAGCCAGATTGAGAAACCAGGGGAGGCAAAGATGTTTACTGAGACGGGCCCAAATTTTTTAAACTACGTCCAACACATTTTTTCAGGGAGGGGAATATTTTTTTCGGGGGAGACTAAGCCCCCTGCGCCCCTCGTAGTTACGGGCCTGATCATTGATAACGATTTTTTTGTTTTTCATAAGTTTGCATTGCCCTCAACTTTTTTCTGCCCCCCTGCCCTACCGACGTTCCGGCGTCCCTGGACTGGAATCTGTAAAGGCGCTGACTTGCAATGTAGAGACAAGCTTCGGTTTTCAACGTTGGAATAATTCCAAGCGAAACAACTCTACGGTGGTTTATTCATACAAATTCTCTTTATTTGTTCACGGATTCTTATTTCAAAGATGTTTCCGCAAACCCAAACTTAGCTGGTTTTTAGGTGGCAAAGAAACATTACTATGGAGTTTTCAAAATGTTTGGTTCATGCTTCAGATGATTTTGACAATTCTTAGCCCTCATGAACGATTCTTTTCATAGGACACTAACATATAAGTAGATAAAAGTAATTTTAATCAAGATACCTCTCCAAAATGAGTTTCGACAAACGTGAGTTTACAATTAATGCCATGGCTTCTCCAACATGTTCCTTTACGCCACATTCTTGGTGGTTATTTTTGCTGCCTTTTGTTGTTTCCACAATACACCAGTCTTATTCCTGTACAGAACCTTGTTAGACCTTTGCTGTAACTACATTTTTCAACTTATAGGCCTTATGTTAATGTGAATTTAACCGATGTTGACTCTTAAAAACATAGCAGAAAAAGTTTTAGGGAACCACTGTCTTTGGGTTTTGCAGACTACATTTTACATGCAATTTTCATTTGTCTGAATGTAACATGCAATGGCCAAAGAAGCTCATTCAGTGATTGTAGCATCGCATGATCCCTTTGAGCGTTTATTAATTGTCTCGTGGCACGTATAGGATTAATTTCGATGCGTTCCGCCTTCGGTGACAGCCATTTCAGGTTTCAGTTGTTGTGCCATTCTCATTTATTTGGCAAACCTGGCCCAGTACGAACAACTTTAAAACGTACGCCGGGCTCCTATGTTTGAACTCGCTCTAAGTATGCGCTGTTAGCGTGTGCTAGTAATCTCCACGTTGCATAGAGCGAGAGTGTTCACGCAATCGAAGGTGGCGCGTTTGAAAGGCCAGGCCGAATTTTCCTGCAGTGTGAAGTCGCAACAGTGCTGTTCTTAACATCCCTGTAACAATACCGCAAAGAATCCCAAGCATGATCCATTTTCACTCTGCTGATATAAATTTTTAGAAACACACTTTTTCAAAATGAATAAACCAAGCGAAAGTTTTTCAAGTTAATGGTGGTGTTTACAATAATAATCAAACAAGCTTTAGCTTCGTGGCAAGTTTCTGTGGAGTCTTGTCTGATTGGTTTTGCTTTCATAATTTGCGATAATCCGAACTCGAAACAATGGTAATGTTTATATCAAATATTGGCAAGGAGCAAATACTCTGCGTATATTGCCAGGAAATCAACACCTCAACATTTTGTCTCCTCATTTACGATTTAAGGTAATTTATGAAAACATTCACCAAGGTATTTTAAACTATAGAATCTGATACATGCCCCATTTGCAACAGCATTGTTTGAAACCGAGAGATTGCAGTGCCGCATGCCGCATTATGCGTTTGGTTTTGAAGCAAAGACCAAAGTGACAAGTTAATATGCCAATACAATTTCGCTACCTGGCCATAAAACTCATATTTGCTTGTATGAGCTTTCAAAAAGTAATCAGTGGCCCATTTTAACATGTCCAGGGCGTTCTGCCACTCCTCGGCGCTTTCGTAGGCATCTTTGAACATCATCATGCCCCATGCAAGCACAGTTACTGATGACGCCATCGGAAATCCAAATTTGACGTGGTCTCCGGCTGCCAAAAGAACAGAACAAAACTGAAACTAACTCAGCCACTCAACCAGCGTGACAAGACAGATTTTTGAATAAACTTTTGAGGGCTTTAAAAAAAATGTCCAGCGCACCCATGTCGTTGAAGGCAACAGATATATATAATCCACATAACGCCAAAAAACGATCGGCTTGTTTTGAACATTGCTTTTTTCCAGAGCTTGATCTACAACGTAGTTGATTATTACGTCGGCAAGCAGAGTAGCAACGGACGGTTTAATTGCTACACCACCAATTTGTTTGCAGAACTTTCCATTCAATTGGAAAGCGGTGCTTTGGCAGATCCACTTTCGTAGTTTTTCATTTGAGCGTGCCCATGCCCCGAAATTGTGTGCAGCCGTCACGGAATAATGATTTTATAAAAAGTTTGGTGGTGACCTCAAAGGATGCCATGATACAGTCTCGAAGATCGTTTTTTTGTTGTTCTTTTACAAAACTGAACGTGTCTTGACTATCGTTGAGTGATGACGGAGCGAAGCTAGGATATTTGAGAGCCACTTGGCAGCTTCGTGGTTGAAACTGCCCGCGGCTGAGATTATGGATCTCATTTGGTTACCAGGCTTGTGTGTTTTGGGTAACCCGTACAGAGATGGGGTGGCTGAAGTTGGGTATGTGCGGTGATAATCGCCTTTGCTGATGCTGTTCTTTTTCTGCAGTCTACACAGGAACCGCTGAAATTTCGTCAAATTCTGCAAATTGACGTCATTGCTGGTCAGAGAACATTTGCTAGCGCCACTCAATATATCTTCCATTTTTGACATGTAGTCGGTTCGATTGAGTGCGATTGCCTTTATCCGGCTTAGTAACTATACGATGCTATTGCCTTTGCGAAGAGAATTATGCGCCTCCTGCAACTCTTGGCTCATATTCGCACGACGGTGTTTCTTTTGTTTGAAGAAGGCGGATATTAAAACGGTTGCATAAGTTTAACATTTTTAGCTTTAAATCCAAGTTGGTCGCAAATGTCTTTTTTTGGTCACATGTTTTTTGGTCACAAATGTCTCTTTGTTTCGCTTTATGCCTATTCGATTTCAACTTTTGTTTCTGAAAGGTTGAGGTGATGAGGATAAAAACCATACGTCACTGGTCAACATGCACCAGCGTTAAAAGCGGATTCTCTGCAATTGGAATATACACATCAGTTGTGTTTTTCTGAAGTGGTTTAATCGGATTCTTTACTCCTAAACTAAAACATCTACAGATGCCATTACCAGGGTTATTATGATACCTTGTGCAGTTACTGAGATATGGACGAAAACGAGATTTGCAGTAATGTCGGCTTCAATATGCCTATTCAGCACAAAAGAAAGGTGTAATCTTTACTGAAATGGCTATCAAATTCTTTACCCCTGAAAACATGGGGATAGACACCAAAGTTATTTTGATACTATGCATTGTTCACTAAGATATTTTAAAAAAGATTTTCCGTAACGGCGGCCTTAATTTGCATAACGGGGGGATTGCCCAAGGATGACAGAGTGGCATCATTTAGAATCTTATATTTTTAAAAAGCACATCTCGGTGGTATAGAACAGCAAAAAAACTTCGTACGGACGGTACTGCAAGGTTCTCCAAAAATCTACGGTTTGGCAACCGGACCAATATAATCTAAGCCTTTGGCAAAAATTTGAGTTTGTGCTTTTGTCAACTGCTTCCTAGAGAAGTTGTACAGCGTGCCTTCAACACATTTGTTGTCATGCAAGCCAGTAAACGTAGTTCATGCAGGAGGCGCCTCTCTTGTACATTGCTACGTTCTTGTTGTTCTTTTGTAGCAAGAAAACATCTTACACATGCTATTGTGATTGGACCCGAAGACCGAAACAGTTTCTATTTTAGCTTCACACCACCTCCCTCTATTCTCCTCAGATACTTACTTGTGAACTTGGAGTTCCGACTCTATCATATTTCATCAGAAATTGACTGCTGCTTTAGATCTGGATGTAGAATCTCTGTATAACTTGAATACAACAAACTTTGGAGTGAGGCTATGCAGAAGACATTTTCTGATGAACTTGATTGCTTCTTTATGTCATACTACCTTTCTTTTTGCATCCTCCACCCTTCTAAGCAACTGTTTATTTTCTCTACTGGAGCGGCCACAAATGTACTTTGGTAAGCAATGCATGTATGCTATTCTGATAATCACAATATCAAATTTTCTTTGCTGCAGAAAATTTTATTTTATAGAAATTCAATTGACACTGACAAGTCCTCGACTGTTTGATTGTTGCGCAACTCACAGTTATCAGGACAAAACAAGGATCATGGTAGGTATAGTGTCGCAACCAAAGCGAAATATTGAAAAGGTATCCTGTCGAAAAGGCTGAAACTGTAACAATTCTCAAAGAATAAGAAAAAACAATGGTGAAGTTTTAAAAACTGACATTCAGAAAACCATTTCGTAACATTGGCTTTGCGAATCTTTAAAATTAAGTCTACTATATGCAGATGATTATTTTCAAGCTATTCTCTGTAGACTCTACAGTCTACAGACTCTACATCAGTGTTTCCCAATCTTTTTTCGGCTAGTGCCCCATTTTCTGACAAACAAATGTCTATCGCCCCCTTACCATGCCTAGCACACATATCAACAACATTTTTTCGTATTGTATATCTGGGATGTTTGAAAATGATTAAAACAAGAATGAGCGAAAAGATGCATTTCACTATAAAACTTAATTTAGTAAATTAACTCATTTAGCAGTCGGAAACTATTAGAGTTAATGATTTGGAAACTGTTAGAGTTCATTAAGGGCTCGATTTCGTTTGAACAGCATTAAACTTCATAGGCGGATCCAGGGGGGGGATAAGGGGGCTGAAGCCCCCATAAATTTTCTCAGATACGTTTTTTGATCTATGGTTTCCGACACATAAACGTCCATTGGGGTGATTTTTTTGGATAAGCTTTAAATAAACCATTTCTTGCTCAGGGGTAAGGACGAAAATATTAAATGCATAGCTTAATTTTCTCAATTTGGGCAATCCGCATGTGCATATTTGACAATAAATGAAAGTTCTAATAAACACATTTTTATATAAAGAATGTGGCCTCAATGTTACATAAATAGTAAGTGTTTACACGAAGTATTTTCATCACATACACGTTACATAAACCGCACGTACATAGGCGTAGCAAGGGGGGGCAGGGGGCCATGGCCCTTCTAAATTTTTAGAATATATAGTCATTGTGTGCTTCAAGAGGCAGCACCTCAAACAAAATGCTGTTGCTCGCCTAAAATCAAACATTTTGACCCACCCAAAATTTTGGGCATGCCGTGCTACTGCGCACGTAAGTATTTAAATTCTTNTTTCATTTGGGTAAGATTGGGCTTCTTGTGGACAAAAGATGAATAAGCAGCAGACTCAGAACGGTCGCTAGAAAGTTTTTGATAGGGGGGTTTGCTTTTGTGCGGAGGGGCTTGACATTCTAAAAATTGACAAAAACTCCACTGATTTAATAGTGCTTCACTTTTCAATTTGGGGGGCCTGGAGCTTTGTTTGGGGGGGTAAGTCTACCAAAGTCCCCCCCGTGGTGACGGGACTGAGCAGACTGGACAAAAGTTGAATAAGCTGCAGATTATACTATTTTTTCCTACAAGCTT
>JGI24158J21664_10010405_pt1 | contig 12402 bp, 10 predicted proteins | sample Ectturendosymbi3_FD_21664 | JGI IMG/M metagenome (IMG submission 21664) | reverse complement strand
TCAGAGCTGATTTCTGATGAAAAACAAACATATATAATTTGTTCTATCGTGTTTCGTTGGTTATGTCAGAGTTGGATTCGTTAAGTGAAAAACTATACCTTGAAACACAGAAAAAAGAAAATTTCGCAAACCACAATTAGTCTTGCTTCTTAACTGGTGCACAGCCAGGCGCCTAGCCAGAAATTTTGATATGGGTGAAAACAACAACCAAGCATCAACATTTTTTGTTAAGTCGTGCCTAGGGAAGGGTCCATTTACTGATGTCAAAAATTTTCGAGGTCCGGTCACTCCTATAAAATCATGCAAATGTGACATGTCTTGGATTGTTCTAACAAAACGCATAACATGTGGATATAATATGATTGCATTTCTATACGGTATATAAATCCGGTGAATGGATAAAGATATTAACGTAAGTTGTCAGCGTTATTTATTGTTTTGCTGGTGGGAGTAATGGCATTTTCTGCTTTTTGGCAGTTACTAAAATTTTTGTTCCAAGATAGTGATGCGAGTAGAAGGTAGTGGTTAAGGTTTTCATTTGTGATACAGAATACAGATACGAAACTTGTTCTTTATAAAGTTATTTCTTGAAAGCGCGGACTTTCAACAGTCAGTGGCGTAAGTAAAGGTTTGAGCCTGAGGGAAAACGTAGCTGAACGTGATCCACTGGCCACTCTAGGGGGTCACCAGCCAACACTCAGAAAAAAAGTTGGGTAATGATGGTGAATTCGGATGTGGATGGCTTTAGTAAGACACTAAATTACCGAACAATAATAAAATAAAAAAAACTACTGAAAACCAAAATCATACTAAAACCGAAGTATAGGCTAAGTGGTGGTCCGAGTTTTAGATTTAGCCTGCAGAAGGGGACAATTCGTCCTTCTGGTAGCAGCAGTTAGACCCAGACACAGTGAGAGTCTCCAGTAACAATTTGCGAGGTGTGGAAAAAATTTTGGAAAGACCTTCTTTTGACAAGAAGTTTTCAGGTGTACAATCAAAAATATTTGTTTCACTGCTGCTACATTCCGTTGGAATTCAATTACTCCTCAGTTGATTTTTGGCTGCGTCCACATCAGTGGTGTCAAGCTGTCGGAACTCCACTCAGACACTTTCATCAGTGAGTGATGAATTGTTGCCTACAAATAGAAGCGAAAATGCCCAGCAGATCTTCGGTATCTATAAAATTTCCAATACATCTTTGGCCCACACATGTGGATAGGGCATGTGTTTTGCTTCAGTTGAGAATTCTGCAATTTCTGTCACTAAAAAGGATTTGGGGAAACAGCATCAACTGTTTTCGAAAAGAAAAGTCGCCAAACTGTTCGGCAATGTTGGTAATCAACTTTTCAACAAAGTGAATATATCTGGAATCTTCTTGCTTTTACTTTCTCAAACATGACTCGGAAAATGTCAAATTTCGCTTGAATGACATGTTTGAAAATATTAAACTTTTTCTGAAAAGTGATCAAATCAAGAGTAGGCCTGATATGTTTTTCTCCTTGCAATTTTATATTCAAGTCGTTGAGGTGCTACACTATGTCAGTCAAAAATCCAACAGTTTCCCTTTCTTTATCATTGGTTTCTTCACGTTTTGTTGACTTTCCGCGAAAAAAAAATTTCCTTCCTAAAGGACCAAAATCTCTGCAAAATTCTTCCCTCTTACTCAATCATCTTTTGTGATTATGCACTAGTAAATTTGCATAATTGCATTGTTTTCGGCAAGAAAAGGTTTCATCGCTATTTTTTAGCCTTGAATCCACTATTTTCATCAGGAAAGACCTTTTATTGACGAGCTATTGTTAAACAATTATGATGAAACAATTACTGCCCCAGATAAAGGTAGGGAACACCAGCTTAATTTACAATTGTCAAGTGATTGCAATCACTCATACACTTGGCGAGAAGTTGCTTTTTTAGAAGCATGGCCAAAAGCGCAAGATTTTGGGATAAAAACTTTGGGCAAAGAATAAACGTTTGAGAAGCTGACGAGGTCCGGCCGGCACCATCCAAAGGTCCGGATTCGGACCGCAGTCCGCCAATTGAGTAGCCCTGGTTTAGGGTGTCACTGCAAAATTTTAGGGTGTCATGTTGACACCCACAAACGGTTTAAAAAAACACTGGTTTGGAGATCTCTACCCTAAAACATCACAGCGGACTGACTGTCACAAGTAACTGGTTACTACTGTATTTTGACTTCTGCGTGTGAGTGGACAGGCAATGTGACGTAATAATAATCACTGAAAAGGTCACGTCGTTGTACTGCAACTGTTAATAAGAAAACAAATTTATCGAGTTTTTACTGTTTTTATTTGTAGAGTGATGGAATGGCGGCATGGCGCTTGTGACCATTTTGTTGCACTTTCCTTGCACGAGGGTGCATTCTCGTTTCACCTTTAAAAAATACCGTTGGACAAATTAGCATTTTTTGCAAAATCGGAAATTACATTAGAACTAAAATTAGAGCACTGAAGCTTTCAGTAAATTAGATTAGATTGAAATTAGAAAAAAATTAGATTAAAATGAAAATTACCGTCAATTCGCTAAATTTAGAATTACCGTCGAAACTAGAATTACGGTATTTAGTTGTCCAAGTCTGCACCACCGGTGCAACATTCACTGCGAAAACAACCGCGTGACCCACGGCGCAAGCAAGTGGAGATGGGTGACGCACACTACTCGTTACACTCCGAAAGGAGTACGAAAGCGAGTATAAAAGAAAGCTGAAGAAATTACTCTGAACTAACTGAGGTGCTTTGTTGATTCGGGATGGTTTTTGGCCTTGTCGCAGGAAACGTTTTGAAAACTCACAACTCTTGTGGCATATTTGCAAAAGCGAAAGCAGGTTCTTATCCTTTTGCGTTCAAACTCACATATGGCTAGGTCGATTACGATTATGACTGCAGTTTTTTTCTGGTAGTGGCATACGTAATATGAAAGTTGTTGGAACAAACCTAGAGAAACGGTAAAAGTTGTACGAATTTTAAAAAACAACTCGAAACAACCTCTGAAGACGGAATCCAAAATTTTATTCTGAATGGTTACTTGTAGTAAATGTACAACTCACCACAACTCAATGGACTTTATCTGCATCGGCTTCAGCAAGATCAGCGCTTCTGGAAAGGCGATATTTCAGTGTTTAAAACGTTATTTGCGGAACATTTTATGAACGTTCTGTTTAATCGGGACCACTGTATGGAAAGCTTTAGTATTTTTAAAAGCAGCGGCCCTGAGGTCCTTGACCCCATACCTAAGAATTTCCCGTTTGATACGTGTCATTGTAGAAGAGAAAATCCAAAGTAATCACGGTGTGGTTCTTTGCCGCGATGGATTGATCTCATTCAACAGCACTCGCGATTCCTTCGTCAAAACGAATTTACAGTGCACAATCGTTGACATATATAGGTCTTTAACTTCCGATACTAATGTCAGCTCCATGCTGTGGTCGCCACTGCTCTTCGAATACTTGTGGTTGGCCTTTTCCCTGAAAATGCCATTCTGTTTCAAAGACGCTATTTTCGAAGCAAATGCTCTTGCGGTTTCCCATCCTTACACCTTACGTAGGGAATGAAAGGAAATATCACAAAAAACGTTTTGAAGCATGGATGCAAATCTCCTTTCTATATGAAACAACCTACATCCTCAACCGTGTTAATCGCAGCATGCATGTGTAAAGGCAGTGCAGCAAGATGCTGCCTCGCTATGATTATAAATGTCTTGAATTTGATGGCACGGCGCAATTAGGTCACTTCGTTTTGTCTATTTTACTGGGCAAGAAAGGCAAGCAAGAAAGTGAAACCAAGGAAGAACTATGGACATAGACCTGTAGGCCCTTTGTCTCAGGGATGCTTGGATTTCTGCTGATGGATTCCGTACCAGATGCTATCACAATCAACACCCCGCTTAGCATAATAAACTTGCAGGCTCAACAACGAGAAGCAAAGAAATTAGATCAGAGATGTAATTATGCCACCTGGTCTTCGGTCGGCCTCTGGGTCACTTTCCTGCGTGTGTAGCCAGCAGAACCTAAAAACTTTGATATTTAAGTGATTTTCTTGGCCATTTTGGGGTGGTGAACCCTAAAATGACTTCCCTTTCTTTGAATCGTTTCTAGTTTTCGAGATATCGATATATTGTTTTTTGACAAGAAAAAAATCGTTAACTGTTGTACTGTATCTACCAAGTGTAAACACAAGTATCAGTAATTTGCGTATTGGAAATGTCTCTTTATACTGTAGGTAGTATGTATTCGTTATACAAGACCAGACAATCCAATATGTCAAATGTTACAGTAGTATCTCGTTACTTCAATAATAAGGTATTAAAAACAGCATTTGAGATTTAATACTTCAGACTCCATTTTCGACAGGACAAATTATTTAGCTGCAACCTGTGTATGTGGCTGCACTTCATACCTTTTGCTTTACGAGTGATTTCCTCAGCTTTCTGCAAACTGTACACTATCATACAGTAAACCAGGTGAGATTTAGAATCTGCTAGGTGACGACCTATGCTCAAATTTAGTGATTTACCTCGCATATCCATTGAATATGACGAGTTTTATGAAGAGGTAGAAAGCTATGCAAATGACAGGGGTGGAAGTGTGTTCCAAAGCAGTTCTGAAATCCCAGAGCCATCCAAGCAGGAGCTGAGTGATCATATTACGGATCGGATCTCAACTAATCTAAACAAGCAGTAGAAATTTTGACATCCCGATTCTAAGACAAAAACTGCCTTGGAACCGGAACTTCAATAACATTCGACAGTACGAAAGAAAAATTTACTTCCATATTTATGGCAAAAAGAAGAACTTATTCACTGCAATGACATCGAAGAGCTTCTGTTGAAAATGAGAGTGTCTCAACACAGAGCTGAAGGGTGGCGCTTCTTCACAGGCAGTTCGAAAAGTAGTTTAAAATGTGCATTGCCACATAACAGAATCAAACTCTCCCAAGTGGCTTATATCTCCCAAATTCAAATAAACTAAGAGACGAGATGAGTACAGCAACATTTAAATTGTTAAATTGCCAAGCAACTTAATGCACTGTGGAGCGAAGTTGCAATATGCTACGCAAACTGTTGGCAAAAGATCGCCATTTCTGCCCAGATAATGTAATATGGCAATCTTTTTGCTTGGCCAGCAAAGCGACTACACAAAATATTAATGTTTTATCTACCTGTGGAACAGCCGAGCGTGCAATGATCACTGGGTGATAAGAGGGTGACACCTGGAAATTCCATGAGAGTTGGTGAAGCTAACATCATCATTTAAACTTTCCTTTCCACAAAGAAAATCGTCATTCCGCCGCTGCACATCAATCTGGATTTGATGAAGCAGTTTGTGAAAGCTTTACCTGTAACTGGGAATTGCTTCAACTACATTTACAGGGTATTTGCTTCTTTGGTCATCACAAAGCTGAAAGCAAGCACCTTTTATATATCTCAGGCCCGCAAACTCATTAGAGATGAATACTGTGTGCAGTCTATGATAGAAACAATGCCTGTAGCCAGATTGGAATATGTAGGGGAACACGTAATTCGTTCAAAGGCCACAAAATTACTGCAGCATGCGTTTCTACACTCCTTCCAACGTCTTTGCTTCCTTAGAAGACCATTCTTACATTGCAGATATATCTTTTCAAATCCTTTATTGAAACGAAACTCCTGTAACGGGAACTTTTGCTTTCTTCTTGTTAGGTTTTCCGTCCGGTACGCGGAGACACTAAACTCGGGGATAGGGAGGTGGCCGGCAATGAAAAAGATGTGAAAGAAAATGTTACTCCCGCCTTTGGTGAATACATTTGAAGATTATGTCATTTTTGTTTTCAGGTTGGGTTAAACTCTCCGCGGAACTGTTCATAGGTACAATAAGGACAACGATAATTGGGCTATATCACGTTTCCGCGCACGTAATCTATCCACGCAGTCTACCAGGTTGGAAAGTTGAAATCATTCCCAGGTCTATCGTGTCAGGATTTTGCAAAGGATTCCCTTTTGGGAATGAGTATAATTTAAACGCAGAGACCCATTGTACACTAGGTTGGTTAAAACAACATTCAAACAAAAGCGTGACAGGCTAAACGAAAAATAACAGCAACAATGCACTCATCCACACGGTCTAAAATTCTTTACAAACCCGCCGATCACCTTTATTCTTCAAGTTTTTTTCGAAACAAAAATAGCAACCAGAAAACAACAGGTTACTGGAACAAAGTCAACAAACAGTTTACTGTAAACTTAACAATACATTGTTTTGTCATTTCTGTTTTTGTTTTTTGAGGAAGATCTGGGAGATACGTGAACTTTTTCAGAAAGGGTAATCCTCATGTTATTTTCACAAGGAAGCCTGTTCCATACGACGGAAGGATTTTTTCCAGAAAGGGGAGACCAAGAGTGGATTTTTCCAGAGGTAACAAAAAAATTTCCAGGGCTGGGGAAAACCGTGAAATTTCATTTTACCCTCTCGAAACTAAGAAAACAAACATTTTGTTAGAAATGTATCAGGAAAATGTCAAATTTCAAAATGCAGGAGACAAGGCCCCCTTGCCTCCTTCCGACACCCATGCACCAGTATAGAGAACATATGCTCGCATAGATATGCTGTTACGAACAACGAGCGAGCCTCGAGGGTAAATTTGGTGATACGAGGATACCCTTCCATTAGGTGGCACCATTTGGCGGCACCAAAACATAGGAAGCTTTGTTGTGTTGAATGTATGCTTTTGAATCTCACTTTCCTGAAGCTCAGTGGTGTCATCTATGCGCTAATTGTTTGTATCTGCAGCTGCAGTGTCAAAAACAAATGGCTGCCTTTTCTATGCTGGATACTACCGTCGGTCAGAGAAGTAGTACTCAAACATCTTTCCAGTTCATGCAAAAAGTTTCAGATAATTACGGGCATCAAACATGTTGGCCAAAGAAAATGTTACCCATCGAAGTGTTTTAAATGCCTGTGGTTGTGACCTTGCAGAAACTTGGATATTTCTGCACACAAAGCAAAAACACGACTTTTAACCATTCCGCTAGTTAACCAACGAAATTCAGAAGGATAGAAAAGGACTTACAGTTGTGATTCCATGTCTTCATATAGCTGCAGAAAAATGCGATGATTAAGAGCGCGCCCTCACATATGAGTAATAGTTTGAACAACCATTTTGAAGCTGCGAGTATTGAAAGCAGCATTTTTGATGAGTGCGTGTCTGTGCAACATGCAGTGTGCGAAAGTGATGTGTGGAGCACCACGCAATTATTATGGATAAGTAAACAATAGTGAGAGTTATATATCTTGCTTACAGTAAAAACAATGAAAATCATTGCACAATATTACATTCTTTCGATTTATTGAAAGTTGCTTGATATGGACTATGATGTCATCCTTACACTTGCATCATAGAAATTTAGTGATATTTTAGTAGTGCAATAAAGTGTGTCATGATTAGCTTGCTGTGATCGTAACCGCGCTTTCAGTCACGCTTCAATCAAGATCTCCTATGCTGAACATTTACTTGCTTATGACAAGGGCAGCAATGCTACGCTTACTCTATGAAACTGAAGACTGTTCCATTTTGATAAATAGTTATTAATAAAATATAAGCAAATGCATTTTCTGGATTTTTGTGATTCAAAGGTCTTATGTCGAACTCCTGAAACGGCTCCATCAAACCCCAGGGGTTCCATTGAACCCAGTTTAAGAAACACTAGTCTAGACGTAAACACGTTTGCGGAAGAGAGAGAGATATTGTTTCATACGACTCAGCTAATAAGCACATACANTGCAAGAAACCACCATACAAAAATTAACCCTTTTTTAGCGGAAATTGTAGTAAATGAAATGGAANATAAACTGATCAATGTAAACAAAGATTGTCATTATGTCACAGTAGCGCAGCTAGGAATTTTGTTTGGGAGGGGCCAGTCAATGACGTCGTCAGTCACTGACCTCGTCTTAAGTCCGACTGTTCCTTCCGTTTATTTTCTAACAGTTAAAATTTGATACAATGCACCAGTAAAATTATTCGGGGGAGGCATGGCCTCTTCGACCTCATTCTGGCTGCGCTACTGCTGTGTTACACAGGATTGGTGAAAGGCCATGGGAGTAATCTAGTCAACCAACCCTGAGTGTTAGCAAAACACCTAGAAAGCTGTAGTGAAAAAAACTGCTTTTTATTAATGACAAAAATCATCGGGAAACAATTAGAAGTTATATAGCCTAAAGCGTGCCTGAATGATTTTCTACTCGCATTTTCCTTCACAGTCATATCCGAACCCTTTGTTTATTCTACATCACTTGTGACATAACATCGCTGCAAAAAAGAGGATTGTTTTGCAGGAATTGAGGTCATTCGTACCCCAAAATCAAAGGCAACAAGTAGAGGTTGCCCTTTATTTTGAGGAGCTTTCTTCCAAAAACAACCCTCTTTTTACAGTGAAGCATTATTTGAAACTTTATCGCATTCTCTTTTATGCGCCTTGAATTTGAAAAAGAACTGCCCCCGATTTACCCATGGCTATAGTGTGGACCCGACGGACACGAAGTCTGCTGCTTGGCAATCGTTTGTTGTAACCACACAGAACTGCCTTGGAAACTGAAAAGCTCTAAATACCAAGAGTTGGTGGAAGAAATGCTTTCCAAGTTCAAAGATTTAAGTATGAAGAATAGTATCAAGTTCACTTTCTCTTTACAGTAGCCACGCAGATCGTTTTCCCGCAAACCTTGGTGATCTAAGTGAATAGCATGGAGAAAGGTTCCACCAGGCAGTGGTGGACACAGGGTTGAGGGGCGCGAGGCAAGGCTGAAAAGGGGGGTTCTAATGATGCCATCATACTCAGCCAACCGTGATATGACCTTGTGATCAAGCCTAGGAAGGGCATATGCTGGCCAACCACGGATACGTTCCTGAGACTACAGCATGACTGACATAACAGAAAATGCAAAGGGGTACTCACGATATACAGCTTCAAAGACACTGAAAGTTGAAGGACAAAGCTAACAACAAAATTGAAGTCAGGATATTTTTGGGAAAAAATGTAACCCACAGTTTCTTATGTTGATTTGAAGCTTTTCATTATTTACACATTAGAGATGCTGGTGGGCCCCTTTGAAAGTGAAGTGCATACACATAGCAGTTGTTGTTGGGAGCCCCTTTGAAAGCAACGTACTTACACATTAAATTTGATATTGAGGACCCCTTTGAAAGCGGAGCAGGCCCTACTTACGCATTACAGTTGCTATTGGAGGCCCGTTAGAAAGCAGAGTACTTCCACATTGCACTTGCTGTTGGGGGCCCTTTTGAAAGCAGAGTAGGCTACTTGCACATTACAGTTGCTGTTGGAGGCCCCTCTGAAAGCAGAGTACTTACAGCACTTACGATCTGCTTCGGAGTATATTAAATGAGTGGATAATAAGTTTTTCGTCAAAAATGAGGAAAATTTACGCGCGAAATACCGCGAGGGGTGACTCTAAAAAATGGGGGCCCAAAGCAAGTGCCTCGCTCGCCTCTCTTTAAATCCACCACTGCCACCACGACATTAAGGTCACGGAAGAGAGGTACTAGGGCTGGTGGGATGGCCACATGATGGTTGACTACTTTTGGAATCTCCAACTTCGCTCTGCGTCATAATACAAAAAGTCTTACAAAAGAAATTTGTAAACATCGAGTAAATTTTTGTATTAAATTATTGATTACTGTGTTTGGACGGTTCACAAAATGTATGTTGATCGTAGCAGTTTTGTGCTACGACGTCACTTTATTTAGCATTATAGAAATCTGGTTTTACTGCCTAATATTGCCTAATTTTCTGAATTTTGCTTGATTTTCACCTGAAAGAAGAGTTGCATGTAGAAAGTTCCTTGCGATGAAGACTGCCCTCTTTCACGATATCGCATCAAAAATTTATAATACTGAATGGACATGCTTGAAAAAACAGACAAAGTTGTTGCATACAGAAAAAAAACAATGTAGATGTTTGTGTAATTGTAAGATTTTTTTAAACAAATATGGAATGTTTCACAAACTAAACCTAATTTTAAAAAAACAAAATCGAAAAAAACAATGTCATTTACGAACTTAGCGACATCAAAATACTTTACACCCGATGAAACTTTCTTGGAAGCGAACTGCGTGTTGACCGGTGTGTTGTCTTGATTTTGATAAGATGACACGACCAGGCTACTTTGAATGAAGCTCTATGTTTTGTTCTTTATACGTTTCTGACCTTGTATTGAATTTTTGCAGGAGATCAACGTATGGTCGTAAGGTTATACAAAGATTATGTTAGCCTTGATTTCTTTTCTCGAATTAGTCGTTTTACATGGAACCCAAGCGTCTTGTGACAGTTCCCAAGGTGAGTCGCAAGGCTACTTTTTTTCACTTTACGAGTTAACAGTCTTCATTTCCACTTAAAAACTTAACAGACTCCTGAAGGATACTTGTCATAGCTTTTCCCCAATTTTGATATTTAAAACCAAGTTTGGGTTGCAATAATCAATTATTTTTATAGAGGAACTTAAACTCAATTTCACTAAGCCCGTGACTGCAATTATGGGACACCACCTTCCTGACGTAACAAATCTATCAACGCATGTGCTCAACGTCACGTACAGCTGGGAAATTGATGAACAAGGTAACATTAGTTGTTACGTGATCGCGTAAACAGCAAACATAAAATTTTTTGAGAGATCCTCTTAAAACTTGAACAGCCTATATATATATTTTTTAGGAATAAACCGAACTTTTTCGATGTTCAGTCTTTTTCTTAGGATTTGGATAAATGCACTGTTCTTAGGTCATAATCTACTACCTTCGTAAATATACCAAAGGCCTTCAAAAGGTCGTATCTGGAAATTATCCTACACTTGTTCGTTGTAAGAACTCTTACTTTCGTTAACGTTCATTCTCAGATGATGTGAAGCAGCAAAGCACAGTTGTTCGAGTTTGCACTTAGGCGAACTTGTTGGCGTCACGATGAAAATTTTAAAAGTTTTCTTGACGTGCTTCCGTAAGCACATCTCTTGTCATTATTTTTTATTTCTAATTATCATTCTACCAGCAACAACTAGTAATAATCACAGTAGTTTTCGTAGTTGTATGTACCAATAACGCAAACAAAGTATAGTTTCACATGTTTCGATTGTTTTATTCCTCGCTGAAATACTGTAACAGAGTATTCTAGTGCAGGGGTCTGCCAATACTTTTCGGCGACTCCCTACAAAAATGTTCTAAATTCTTGCATCCCAAACATTTTGTGAGCATATAATTTTGTAGAAAATACTCTATAATTTCTATAATTAAATGTAAATTTTAGAACTACTGTTGACAGCAGCAACTTTCTTGCACAAAATTGTATGAAAATTTAGCACATAAAACAGTAAATGTTTGCATTTATTCTCTCAAAGGAGAATGCCAAATTAAAAATGTAAATTTAAATTATTTCGCGACCCAGAGTGGAAGGTCTCGTGACCCAAATTTGGCTCGCAATCCACTATTTGCAGACACTTGGTCTAGTGCGTGGGGCTAGATTGGTGATCAGCCAATTCGATCAAACAGCTGTGATTGTTATCACCGATATGTTTCAAAACACAATGTTCGTATGCAACAAATTACAAAAGTAGTGGTGTATTTGCGAAATGATTCCACTTATCTAAATAGAGTTTGCAGCTGTTACTACATCAATCGTGCTAGCAAGTAAAGACCCAACTGCTGTGACTAGCAGTACGAGTGTGCATGTTCCTTTATTGAGGAATGCGCAGGAGGCTCCACAAGAATATTGCGCTTGTAAGACCATTTTCTCAGCTATTGCGTGTGCAGAACCATGTGTAGGACTGATGTGCCGGCTCCTGCAATTAAAGGACCAATGTTCAAGTCTCTTGCAGGACTAACTTGTACCCCTAAGCTTTGCACATCCCGTCGTCTCATGACGCTGGAGTCGCTGCGCATGTTGATCGCGTGCGAAAGCAAACACGATACACGTGTAAGACATATAGAATACATAAGAACAATGCACAAGACCACAAACTCAACGACGCCACGGTCCGACATTTAATTATGATGATACAAAGACGCGGCCCTTTCTTCAAAGACAGACAATGCTCTGTGTTGCATCACTAAATATGTTATGTCAAAGTGTCAGTGTCTGTTTGAAGGAATGCGTGACTTCAGAACTAGCACACGTACAAAGGTTTCCAGGTTTAACCAGAAATTTATAAAAGTTTTCAAGTGCAGTGCAAAGTTTAAGTCCCGCCCAGTTGGGTAAAATTCGGTGGTACTGGGAATGATGCACCAATCCAGCTGCATACTTGTCACCTGCACGGTGAAAGCCCTTCTCAAATGGCCGCTGCTGCTTCACACAAGTAACTCGTTGCTAGGTGGGCGTGGCTAGACAGGCTTCATCAATGATCTGGAACGT
>JGI24158J21664_10010404_pt1 | contig 12403 bp, 9 predicted proteins | sample Ectturendosymbi3_FD_21664 | JGI IMG/M metagenome (IMG submission 21664) | reverse complement strand
GGAAAAGATCGAGGAGCTGCCGCAGCTCAAGGAAACTCATTTGCAACGCTCCGTCTTGGAAACCAGGCACGGGTTCGGAATTGGCGAATACTGCGAAAAAAACACAAGCATGATGTCACGGAGGATTTTTTTCGCCTAATGAACTTAAGTACGAACTAGATATTATTCAGAAAATATTTTTAAAAGCCATCAGCAGACCGTACTCAAAAAGTTATTGTAGACTGTATTCAAGAAGTCATCAGTAAACCGTATTCAAAAAGTCATCAGTAGACCGTATTCAAAAAGTCAGCAGTAGACCGTGTTCAAAAAGTCATAAGTAGACCGTGTTCAAAAAGTCATCAGTAGACCGTACTCCGCATCTAACAGAGTTCCAAGGAAAGGTGTGGCCAATACACTGGGGTTAAGTTTAGCTGCAGGGGCTGCTGAGTGGAGGAATATTCTCTACCTGCTTGGACTGACTGCCTTGCACGTCTGGAGCTAAGCTTGCCCTTTCAAGCAGACTATTTGATCCAAAGCAGGATCTCTGTCAAGCATCACCACTCCAGGTTAGAGTGAACTTGGGAATGATGGTGGCTAAAGGGTTTCACAGTTTTCAAAAACTTCAGAACTTCCNAATTGCAGCCCCATCANCGACTGCAGTTTAGCGTCATGCCCAGGACCAACATTAAGATCATATCGAACCTAAAGTGAGGCTTTGAAGAAAAGTCACCGAATGTAGAAAGACTCTGTCTTGCTTATATGAGATTAGGAAACACTGATTCCATCATCTTCTGCTGCACAAGCTTATCTTACGTCGATAAGACAAACAACTTTTTTCCACAGCTGCTCAACACGCGGCACTAGGAGCAACGAAACAACGCACTGCACTTACATTCGCACTGCATAACATCGAGGTTAAATTGCTGCAACGCCGCCATGCTGACAATTTTGATCGCAGAATCGAGCAGAAGTGTCATCAAGCTTGCGTTGATGTGCCGGCACGCCGACATGCACGCGGTCTGCGCAACATTCGCCTGAGAAGAAAACATAGCGTCGTTACTTGGTCCACCGCGACAGAAAACCGCACACGGGGTGAGCAAGTGCAGACCGGCAAGTTGGTGAAAACTTCAAAATTGTGTTGCAGGAAGGCGATGAGATCGAGAAGGTAGCGACTCGCAGTTCCTCTCGGTTCTTTCATGCTCCAGTCGTAGTCGGCCAGTTCAAAGAACTCGTCGATTTTGCTGTTTAACTTTTGGTATATCTGGAAATGAAATAACAATGGGATTTGCATCAGTCTGGTGACAGTGCTGAAAGCAATCGAGTTGCGAAAGGCGCACAACCACTTAATATTCATGCGCTGTCCAAGCCTTATCGAAGGAAACGATCATCACCTGGCCTTCAGTTTCGTTTCGAGCGTCTTTGAAAGTGGAAACTCCAACAAGGCGAGCAGAGTGTGCGCTGTCGACGCGAACGTCAGTAATGGAATGCACGAACTCCTCCACATGCTTGCACGAGTTCTCCAGGTGCGTGGTATTCACGATTATTTGCACCAACTACATAAGAAAAAACGAGAAGAGTGCATTTTTTCCTTTACAACTTCTACTGAAAGCCTCATCCACCTCGGCGTCTACGTCGGAGGTAAATAGCCTGCGGCCCCAAAATCAGCTTCAAATGGGCCTCGGCTTAGTTGGATAAAAATTTCCAAAATTTTAGAATTCTTCAAAACTGCCGATTTTTGGCCATAACCTGTCGACCTAACGTTAGATGGCCAATCCAGGGCTCTAACGATGCGGATCTTCACCTAGTTTATTTTAAAGAAAATATAGGTAAATTGGCACTTGACATTTTTTCAGGTCCTGATGACGTCATCATTACTACACCATGACGTCACACTACCCCACAAAAATTAAAAAACCGAAACCGCGCAATTTTTTCAAATCGAAACAAGACTTTCTGCATTTTTAGAGGGTTCGATTAACTCTCTAGCTCTATCGGTCGGCAAGTTACAATTGAAAATGTCCGAGCCGCTACAGTGGCTTTTGCGGTCCTTTTGAAAAGGGTTAATTTTGGAAGTGGAGGATCATTTTTTCACTCCTAGCTTCTTGTTCAGTATGGTGGGCTGTACGATTTCTTTAAAAATGTTAATGGGCATGGGACAAAAAATGTCTAGAAACACTGATAGTGATTTGTGAAGTGTACAAAGTCTTTAAAAATCGTCGCAGGGGTACTACCGCAAATAAGGTTGAACGGCAATGGTCCACAGCGGTCACCGTGGACATGCATTTAAATATAAATCCGACCAACTCTTAATGCTTTCATGTCTGCATCTTCCACTTTTGTTTTCAATAAGTCCTTAGCAGTTCGCACAGCAATTTGTGGTGCTCAGTAACTGATGAAACCTTGCACAGTGTACAGGGTTGCCGGAATTTTCTTCCGCTCGTGCCCAAACAAGTGAGTAAAGTATCGGGGATTTTCTGCTTAGAGGAAACACTGCCATCCATTAAGCAAATTTGAGACAGCAGAATCGTGCGAGTGCTTTCCTGCTTTGCAACCCGCCAAAACTGGTCCGCAGGTACGTCAAACGAAAATTATGTCGACCCTGGTTTTGCCATCATGCACACGCATGGCTTTGGGTCATGTATCCGGAGTAAGCGATTCGCTCCAAGCAGTTGAACTACATAGCAAGCTAAAATGTCACAGGCACGCCAGATAAGATAAAGCGCATGGCGGTTGTGACATTACCACAAGCAAATCAGGTCAATGCGCACCTGAGACATTCCTGCACTTGTTGCAATGCAAATAATCACAACTAAGCGTCAGATAATCAAAACAGCACTAGAAAAATTGTTATTGCATAGGGTGGGTATGGATATAATAAGTGACCCCACATTCTTAAAAACGTTCCTTCCGACGGGGCAAGGATTGGATGCTGGTTCATGTAAGAGAACTGGAACAATCCAGCAGTCAGCAGGTGAAAACACGCGCAACATGGTTATTCTGCGCAATGATTTCTGTCGTTTTTTAGTAGCAAGTACTCACTTCGTCTGGCTGAAGATGCTGCAGAAAATTGGCGAAATATCTACGCACGTCTAAAGCAACAACGGGTTAAAGTTTAATGCCATGATTTCATCCTATTAAATCGAGTCGTTGTCTGCAAGGGCTTGCAACAAGACGATTCCGCAAAATACTGAAACTCCAGTGCAGTCCAGGGGTTGCATTGCTGTCCTTTACTGTTCTTGCTGACTCGGTTTTCAACATTTCCTTATGTCAGTGGGCCTAAACCAACTGAATTTGATATTTTGTCAGTTTAAAAAATTCAAAATCGCACGCCCTGCTGTAAGTGCGTCCGTTGGGTGCTGGCCGTTAGATCAGATATGGTATTACACGAATCACTAGCTCGATATTTACCAGTTCGCATATTTATACGTGGACGTTTTGTTGATAGCCAACTACTGGGCTCAGCAGTGGGGGAGGGATGACAACATCTTGATAATAACTTCCCCATATAAATCATGTTTACGACTACGCTGAATAAAAAAGCATTGTCTAACTCAGTGCTCTTCAACAGGGGTTCCGCAGAACATGTAGTGGGGTTCCGTGAGTTTCATGGGTTCCGTGAGGGTTCCTCGTTTTTTAGAGGAAATGATTTTTGCATCAGTATGTTGATGCGTCATTATGGAATTTTTTAGATCAACGTCTCGCATTCAGACTCCATGTGGGCCAGTTAGTTATACAGGAGGTAGAGTGCAGATGCAGAAAAAGAAATATTGGTAGCTGTTGCGTCACTTGTTGTTCATTGTTGTGCAATTAAGAAGAACGTTATTGTTGCATCACAGTTGTACGATGTTGCCGATGTGCAGTTCTCAGTAGAGTGGACTGAGTAGAAAATAGATTCAGCCTGAGTCTAGTAGAGAGTAGACTGAGCCACAGACTAGAGATGCTGCTCAGTTCAACCTATGTGGGAATACAGTAAAAACAGTGCGAAATCCAACTTTTCACTATTGAGACAAGCCAGATGAAGCAAAATTGCAACAGCGAAGGTGTGGACCGTAATGAGCAATGTAGATCAAATGTAAGAAGCACCTGATCCGAAGCGGACCAAAAGTAATGCAATTGCCAAAGTTAGAAAATGGAACGGCACATATTTCAGATACGGGTTCTTTTTGCCGGATGGCCAAATTCTGAACGTAGCAGATAAATTCCATAAATGCAAGAACAACCGAGTTATTAAATTTCTTGCTTTTTAACTTCTGTAGTAACTGTTTATTTGTTGAAGTGTCTAATAACGACACATTTGATTTTCTTGCAAGTAATTCATGTTTTTTCAATTTTTGTTGATGGGGCTCCATGACGAACGGGAAAGTATATCAGGGGTTCCACGATGACAAAAAGGTTGAAGAGCGCTGGTCTAACTGCCTTGCGGAACAATGCTAGTAGTCAATTCGTACTTTTCAGCACGTGATACTGGAGCAGCAAGAACTAAATGTTCTTCCCAAGTGGCTGGCATCGTGCAGGACGCACCAATCAATTTGCAGGGCGCGCGGCAAATTCAATCCAACACTTCCTTGTTTGTAAAAGATGATGTTGAACGGAGCAAAACTATCGGATCAGATCATGCAGTGGCAGCGCAGCAGCCCGTGGCTATTAAGAGCTAAAGTGAACCATTAACCATTCAAAGAGAATTACTGTTATAATACCACATTAGGTCTTCAAGCAATCAGAGCTCTTGAAAACTTCCTCACTGTGCAACGGTGAAGTTAACACTTGCATTAAAGCAGTTGCCGGTTTGTGGAACAAAAATTTTTTGGTTCATAAATTTTCGAAAATCGGCAACTGGTGTTTTAATGATTTTTCAAACTGAAATGACCAGCGGTAGCTTTAGCCGTTGCAGGCTTCAAGGAACATTAGCTCCACAGTCAGGTAATGTTGAATGGACGCAACGAGGTTATCAATGACAATAGTTACGCTGCAGACGAGAAAAGCGCACATACACTTAAAAATGCAATCGCACCCTTGAGGACAACGCACAGAAACAGAATGCGATTTAACAGAAGTAGCAACGAAACACATGACTTTACGGCATATCAACTGTGCCTGAAGTTGGCTACCCACCTCGGTCAATCCTAGAGAAGGTTTGTTCACCAAGCTTTGCAAACCTGAAGCTAACGTTCGGGTTAACAGCAGGTTGGTTGACTTGCGAATCATGTCGTCAACTTCGGTAGAACTGTTTTAAAAAAGGAACCGGTTGACATGTTTTCCAAGCGCCCCGAACAAGATTATAACAATGAAGTCCTATCCACTCCACACCACACTGACAGCAAACCACTTATGAACCAGGTTCCTGCGATACCAATCTTAAATTAACACGTGATAGTTAACATGTTCGCAAAAGCCATAAATGGTTGCAAAGAAGTGCTTGAAAGCTGCGCTAACCAGAAAGTTGGTGAACTGGTGGTCCATGCCGAGGAATAATAATGACTCAAGAACCAATTAATTTGAAGGATTGCGGAGCGCGTGGAAGCTGGCAACACTACTTTAAACTGCAAAAAGCGGTACAGAAGGAACTGGTGCTCTTTGGCCAGGAAGATAACCATATTTTACAGGTTCCTGGTCGGCACACCCACCTCAGGTGGAGATCTTCGCAATACTTCAGACAGGCGAGAATGAACTGCTTGATCTCATTAAATATTCTAGGTACAAATCTCGAGAACGGCAGTTTCCTGGGATAGACGGCGTTCTCAAAGATTTTGTCTGCGAAACATCATCGCACATGAATAGCAAGCATCCAGGCACGTGCAGTTGGTGATCTGCCACAGGACGAACTTGCTGACGTCGGCACGTGAACAGGAAATTAAACAGTTGGCAAGTCAATGAACCTTGAAACGTGGCTCTGCGGCTCGTATACACCACAGAATGCTGCAACGTTGTTTGTTTCATTTCTGCCGATGCCACGTGTGCCAGCTACTGCAGCAAAAGCTACGACCTTGTGACAATATTCAAGCATAGTAAGAAACCAAAGAATATCACCGTGTTTATACAAAATAATAACTCGTCCGAATAAACGACAAGACTGTTATTCGTCATCCCACTTAAGTAAGTAGTTCGAAAAGCAAAAACAACCTTTTCAGAATTTTTTGCCACGGCGCATTGGTCTTTTGATCAAGCAACTGCATCACAAGCAAATATGTTAGTCAAGCAAATAAAGAAAGTCATCTTTCCGCGCAACCATGTCAAGCACGAGCAATCCGCCAATATCGAATGAACAAGCTTGATTGACAACAAGACTACTGTGATGAGCACATCACGCACTACCATCAATGATCTACTCACAATCAAACATATGTTATGCATTGATGGAACAGGGACGACGATAACAATCTTATACCAACCATTCAAGTATAGGTGTAGAAGCAGGCAATTTTTTGAGGGCGCAAAACATATTTTGCCCGAATCTCCCCAAAAAACTTACACGCGGCAAAATTTCTACCTATAAATTTTCTGTAGCTGTTGGTACATTATATTTTCCTCTACCATGTTGCCATAGACTTGAAAATAGAAAATTTGGCACTTAATAACCCAACTGAAAAAACTACGCTAGGCTGTGCATGAACATTGCCAGTAGCCAGCTGGCTCAGCATTCTTGAACATCTGCCACACAGTTCTGAGGTTTTCCATTCACACTCCAGCTGTTGCTGTCAGCAAAGAACCTCAGACATAGTTGAGGTAGGCCTAAAAGCTGCTTCCTTCTATGAATAGATATATGTGGCATGTATCATATTATTTTATTTCATGACTTTGTCATGAGTCTCACAACATTTTCTGTTCAACTGCACATATATGCAACAAACTGTGTGGCAAAATGTGTTCATCCAAACACTGCAGTTACAATCAAAAACCAAAGCTTTTCTGTGTTTTCCTGGCATGGACACTGCTAACATGAAGTAGGTGCCCTGCAGCATTCTCGATTCCCTCAGTGTACCATTAAACAAGTACATAAATGAAATGAAACCTTTTGCCAAAACTTTCAAGTGAATCTGTTACTGATCAACTCCCACAAACTAAAACACGAAGTTACTGGAACAGTTGTTTATTTTATATATATATATGTATATATATACTGCATATATATATATTTAATGTATTTTCAATGACGCACTAAACTGTTATTTATACACTCAATAACAAGGATGTTTAATTCCATTACTATTGTTAGAAAATGTCAAAGCTTCTTTGTCCAAAATTTGACATTTTGTCCATATTTTTGGACAAATCAAAACTTTGGGTGTGTGCTTGCACCCCTACACCACAGCACTGAAGACAAATTATCGTTTAAATTAATGTTTCCCAACAGGGGTGCCGCGGCACCCTTGGGTGCTATTTACGATGCTCAGGGATTGCCGCGAGCTGATGTGTTTTTCAATATATCATTAAAAACACATTTTCAAAATGTCGTCAAACCTTAAAGCAAATTGCTATGGGTTCTCCACAAATCATCTTTCCCTCGGGTGCCGGAAGCCTAAAGAGGTTGGAAAGGGCAAGGAACTTACTATCACGGACCACAAACAACTAACTTTATCTGATGGTGAAAAATACAATGAAGTACACATAATGGAAATTAATGAGACAAAACCATGATATGAAACGAAAGAGACTTCTTTTGTCTTTCTGTCTAGCATGGACATGTCTTTGAACGCGATGCCGTGTTCTAATTTGGGTGAGGTAAACTCTGTGGGCCACATTAAATGATCACACGGGCCCAAGGTTCCCCAACTCTGGCCTGGAGTAACTTTACCTTCGTACGGAAATGAAGTGAGCAAACGCTGAGCGTCGCTTTCGCTTTCAACAAGCATCGGTGTGTAATTGTCTTCGTTGAAAACGTCGCTGAATCTCTGAGACCAATGCTTCAGCAAGATCTCACCGTACTGATCACGCATTTCGATCAGTAAGCTGAACAAACGCGATACCGAAAATCCATACGCCTGCCAAAAATGCAACCTCTTAGCCGTATACGTTTCGCAGTATGCAATTGTGTTTGCGTAATCCTTACCTTCAGGGTGTCAGCAAATACAACAATTAGGTTTTTGACATTCATCATCACTGCGGCGTCACTGCTGTACTCCTGCAACATCAAACATATCATGTGCTCGCTCGTCACGTTTAAAACAGTGATGGGATAGCAACATTAGTGTTTGCAAGCAGTGCAACAAATTGATATCAGTAGCGTGAACAGAGCTATGTTTTTCGCAAACTGTTGACGCACCAGGCACAAGTCAGCAAGTGTTGTACCAGGACATTATAATGATCTAGCCTCCAGGGCACCGGCTGCCTTGGAGGTGAAGACGAAACTGATGAGAATCCGAACTTCTCTGTTGGGTTATAGCTAATTTGCAGGACGCCATTAAAAAGTTTGCGAACAAGGTGCAGGATGCGGTTTTAGCACAATTGTCATGTACTCCGTCTTTGGAAAGAATTGAAGCAACAGCGCCATTGAACCAAAACGTACATCGTTGTCTATTTTTGAGTTCCGCTGTTAAACACTTTTGGTAATTTTTACAATTTCGACGAGATATTGTCGCGTTTGGAATGTTTATTTCATGCCCTACGAAAATTTCATGTCGTCGATACAAATCCGGCAGATGTTTCTGAAATTTTGTGCCAGTATTTCCGCAGGAGTTTGTGCAAGCGACTAGCTATTGCTGATGGGGTGGAAAATGTTTTGTGTAGGAGGGAAGCAGAGTGGGAAACAAATTAAGAACGGCTGCTTTTGAAATTAAGGGACACCAATATAAATTTTCTTCACGATGCTGTGGAGCTACCTTGAAAGATGATACACGTACAGACTGACCGTAGTCATCTGTATACTGTCTGATTATCTTGCTACAAGCATAGTTAAAGCGCATAACATATCTGAACAGCATACACCTTTAACACTATATATATATAACAAGCAAGCGTTAATATAAGTATACGAAACTGCAACAAAAACATTGCACGTATTAACGCAGGGTAGGTTGTATGGAACCAGCTAAGCAACAAAAACCTTATAAACTAGCAGCTTACTGAATCGGCTTGCAAAACTGCAACCAGCTTGGATATGGCCAAGTCCCACATATCGTCAATGAACTGCCTCGTGATCAGATTTGGGGCAGTGTGTAAAATGTGATCTTCCACGACAAAAAAACTGAAAACAGCAACAAAATAGCAATCAATGAAAATCGCGCTTTCACTGATTTTCCTTCCAAACTTCAAGCTTGTGAAAACCACCTACCCTACAATTTGGTAGAAGTAGTGAGCATACGTTTCGCTGTTGGCTGATACTGATGCTGGAGGTTGCAGCACCAGGCGGGCTTGGTTTCGTCTTTGAGTTCGGTAATATGTTTCGAACTGAGCGCGCGAGCCGACCAGGCCAAAGATGTGCAGGCATTTGTAAACTGGTGAGAAGTCCACTAAATCGGAAGCTGATAAATCCTGCCAAAATTAATCAAAAAAGTTATTCACTGAGAAAATCGAACGAACTTAGCCAGCCATAATATCACAGCAAACAAAAACCTTTTGCTAGCGCATTCTTCGAAAACGAAAAAACTAAATAAGGCTACCACGTTATTTTATATCTACTGGACAAAGCAAAAGTGTTGTGACAAAATATTAGATCGCAACAAATTTACATCAGCTCACAACACATGGCACTAACATACAGCAGATGAGACATACTTACAGATTGCGACATAGTTGCAATTATGGCAACAATCAGTTTTAAAAATAACAATCATGCTTTATTGAAATCATGGTTGACTGCAGATCAGTTGCATTTTTCTTTGCAGGCCATCGAATTAAATCATTCTTTTTCCTTTTTCACGAAGCCGATCAACTGATATTTTCAGCATTGCGTGAAATTAAAATTAATGCTTTATGGTGTGAAAACCACCTGAGATCCATGCGATCATATTAAGACTACCGTAATTGCATGGTTCAGCATTGCAAGTCTTGACGAAAAGAATCATTTCAGAAAATTGGTAAAAAACAGGAGCAATAGCTTAAAATCAGCAACAACTGCCGCATCCTCAACAGCAATCTAAGCGTAAGGGTTCAACCAGAGTATTGGCGAGCTGAGGTCCATGACGCTGAAAACCAATTTATTAACAAAGCACTAGCAACAGCAACCAATCAAAACTCTTCAAAAATGGCATCCTACAACAGCATCTGCTGAGGTGTTTGATTCACCTGCTTTCCAGCCATACTTCTAGATTGGTAGTTGCAACATAAGAGCAAGAAAGTCTTGAACAATCATTCTGTCGCAAGATGAGGGCCTTACAAGATTCATTGCAGTTCTCAAATTAAGACCACATGTAAATCATGAACAATCATCTCCGCATGTAGCCTGTCTTGATTTCAAATTCATAAATCATTGGCAACGATAAGAAGCATTCGTTGATCTTTGCAAACTTGCAACATACAACAATAATGCTGCTCCCGTAAACCTACGTGATATATTCGCGGCATTGACCACTCCCTGGTCTTCTGCCAGTCGGGAACAACCATTCCCTCAACCAACAATGCACGTTGCCGTTGCAAACTCCGCCCAAGGCATTCAACTGCAGAACTCTTGAAACTTGTTTTCCCAACTGTGTGTAACTCAGAGCTCGAAAGTGCAGAAGAATCTACACACGGTGCTGACGCATTCGCAATCAATGTTTTACTTCTTGCCGAAGCGATCGCATTATCGGGATATTTCGGTGCTTGCCTTTTGCGTTTTGTTGCCAAAGGCGCGGACGAATTTCCACTGGGAATGTCAGAAGCCGCTTTATCAATTTTCGCACCTGGTCCATTCAATACTTCCACTGTGGTAGGTAACTCACTTGAAACTTGAGTTTGTCTTCCACAGTCTTTTTTCTCGTTAAAAGATGAACCGACAAGCGGATTATCCACGTTTGAAGATTCGACAGCAGTAAACGGGTGCACGCCAGCAGATACCTCGGATGGTTTTGCAATGATTGGCCTGTTCTTCTTTCTTCGTGGGGGAGGTTTCAGTGGCCTGTCACCACTACGAGGTGAATCTGGGACAGAGTCTGTTTTAAATTCGCTTTTCGCTTCTGTCGAACTTTGGTTTATCATCGAAACACAGTCGGCAGTGTATGACACATTAGAGTTGCAGCAATGTGCGACTTGACCTTCTTGTTGAATCATATTTCCACCAGTAGCGGACTGACCAATGTCTTCAACTTGCAAATCTCCATCCGAACATTGATTTTGAGTGCGCCCCACCTTCTGCACACATTTCTCATTTGAATAAGCCGTTTTGAAGAGGCAACTATCTTTCACCGAATATCCCTTAATTGCAATTAGCAGAAACTTTTCTTAACCGCAACTAGCAGCAACATTTAAATAATGCGAAAAAGACTATGTTTTATTTCTTGTACACAAGCAGTGTTGCTACTTTGTTTCTTCACTTCTGGCTTTCATCACTTGATGTAGTTTGGTAATTAACTGGAAGGGTCTTACGCGGTGTAGGGGCAAAGCGTGAATTATTAAGGATTACGGAAGGTCTGGATGCTGAAATGTTTTTGTCACGCAGAACCTACGTCGTAAGCCGCAGAAGTAATTCTCACCAGCAACCAATGCTCAAAAAGCATTTATCGCTAGGTTATTGCAGGTGTTCTACCAGACCCACTTTCGATCGTGCTTATTGTAACTCTTTCAACGAAACTGAAAAAGCATTTCCCTTAAAGCTAAACGTCAACATTTTTTCAAAACATGCTTTGGATGTAAATATTCCACCAATTCGAATTTTTAAATCTCTCGAGGATTGCTTATGCGGGCACTACTTGAGTTTCAACAAAAGTTGCATAACATTCTTGTAGAACCGTTTCGTTCGTCGAGTAAGACTAACAACGCTGTTTGGTTTTTGCAAGTGTTTAACACGGCTTTCCCGTTTATGAAAAAGCACCTATTTCATGTGGCAGTGGAACTGAGTCAGGTTGATATATGTCAAGGGCACGGCAGCATTTTCACACAAGGAACTGCAGTGTCCAGCAAGTGCATGGCTCATTTTGACATAATGGCCACCACTAAGAAAATCGGCCTGGAATAATACTAAATGAATTGTACCAAATATATTTCCAGTGTAAAAATTTCAGCACATCACAACTTAAACCTTGGGACAAATAAAGTTCTTTTAAAACTCGCAAGAATGTGTAGTGCAGGGGTCACCAGCATGGTGCCCGCGGGCACCACGTCGCCCGCGGGCCTGTTCTCACAATAGCATAAACATGATCAGTGTCTTCACATTGATGAATATCTTTAATCATTTTTATGAAAAATATTTGAAGGCAAATTGAGCAAATTTTTATTTCAGAAGTCTGTGTATCAGCTCTCAGTTTCAAAAAGGTTGGTGATTCCTGGTGTAGTGCATGCTCCACATACAAAT
>JGI24158J21664_10010403_pt1 | contig 12404 bp, 7 predicted proteins | sample Ectturendosymbi3_FD_21664 | JGI IMG/M metagenome (IMG submission 21664) | reverse complement strand
CTATTAACTGCGGCGATTCTTGTCTACCCATATCTTCAACTTAAGTACAGCCTGTGCACAAGTGACAGAAATCAGCACGCATAGATGTTATTTAATGTAAATCGATTTCGCCATACCTATGGCGATACCTATGGTATGGCGAAATCGATTTCCAAAACACTAAACATTTTTTCAGTGCAAGTTTGTTTCAATCAAAATGTTTCTCACAATCAAACTGCTTGTCAATATATTTGTATATGCATACTTTGTATTCTTGCTGCAAGAAAAGAAGAGTCATGAAACTTATAAACACAAAGGGTGTATCTCTAGCCTTGTTTAACCAGACTCAGTTCTATTATCTATTAGTTCTTAGCCCTGCAGTGGGACTGAGTGATGTTAGAACTCTTTAATGCAAACACTGAAAGCAAGTTTTGTGCAGCAATGCTTGCACAAGACACGCCTTCTTATAAAACTAACAATCCAGTGAATAACCATGATTTGGTTTCAAATGTTGGTGTTTGAGGAACAGGTTTTTGTGCAACTAAACGCCTTCACAAATTCTCAACATTATTTTATAATACAGTTGCGAGAAGCAATCTGCTGACAAGCATCAAGCAATAGTTTTTCATGCATAAACAGTCATTTCTTTCCTACCTAGGCGTCTACAAATTTGAAATAGCGGTTGGGCCTTAGGCCAGGCAACATGAGCCAAAATGACCCCAAAACTACTTCACTTATGACGTCAGTCACAAAAAATCTGCCCCCCCAACCCAAAATTTTTTTTCAAGTGCCATCTACTAGACTGGCCGATCCATTAGAGCCCTTGAACAGCTCTCTAGCGCAATCGGCGGAGGAGCTAGGGCATTGGTAAGGCAACCGAAAACTGCTGTTTTTTAGGCCGAAATTAAAATACGAATATATATCGTACGCCGGTTCTCAAAGTGTTAATCCAATAATTAGGTAATTATTTTTTATTTAGTTTAGGCCATAACTTTTGAACCACAAACGCTAGAAAGTCAATCAAGGTCTCAAAAGACTCAGATTCTAGCCTAGTTTCCAATGAAAACTTGAGCCAAATACTTTGGTCTAGTGGTTGGGGCTTAAGTCAGGTACCAGCAGCCAAAAATGGCCAAAAACCTTCCTTATGACATTGCTCGCAAAAAAAAACAAAACCAAACATTTTTTTTTCATTGCAGACTTGAAGACTTGCTGAGTCTTTTGAGGGTTTAAACAGGTCTCTAGCGCAATCGGCTAAGGAGCTATGCGATTGGTAAGTCTACTGAAATATCCCTGGTGTTTCCCGAATTTCCTATTACGATATTTTCTTACGTCGGCAGCCAATGTGTTAAAATACTCTTTCCACCTGCAAGAAATGCTGTTTTTGATATTTAGTAAAATATTTCTTTCATAAAATATGTAGCTAATTAAGTGATTGTGGTTGGTTTTCCTAGATCTGCTTAGGACATGCTGTGTTCTGAATCATTTGTGTTGAATAGTTGCGTCATTAGAAAAGGAATGCGTAAGTGTTGTGCTTTGCAGCTGCATAATCAGTAATTTTTGTTGTAATGAATAAACTGTAAAACGTTTTGAAATTTAGTTGTTCTCTAACCAGACAAAGTCTCATAGTGTGAAGGCATTGCTGTATTCAGCTTCTTTTGCCTTAGTCTGATCACTAGCAGTTTCTTGTGTGGTACATGTTTGCAGCATCATTTTCGCCAATCTTTATGCAAAAACTTGCTCTAAAGTCTATCTCAAATTTTGATAAATTGCTGTTTAGTGCTTTTCCCTCCACAGGCAAAATGCTGAGAGACTATTAACGCTTTATTAACCCTATTTCACCCTGCCGAAATCTGGTCAAATTCAATTTGAAAATGTATTTCTGAAAAAAAAATTTCCTGAGAAATTTTGATGTTCCATACAAAGCAAATGTCACATAGATTCAGCAAGTTGATCTTTTCAAACACTCTTTCCTTTGACTTGGTTTGTAATAACTTGTGCAGATATTTTGACTAAGGCATAGATGATTTTCTAATCTTTGAAATTTTATTACAAGTTTAATGAATAAAAGTCTGATTAGTCGTTTTTGATTATAAAGATGCATTTGATGTTTTCTGTGGGCAATTTAAAATGAGGAAAGAAAAAAATTTTGATGTATGAACTGGTTTTCTAAGCAATAAAGGTATAGGTATGTGTTTGGGTGGTCCTTAAATGCATAGCAAAAATTAAACAGTAAAAATACCATGGGAACCGGGGTGGTTGTGTTCCTTTTAAAACTATCTTGTGTAAAAAAAACTCCAAGGTAGAAGAACATTTAGAGGTTGCACAAAAGCAATGAAGATTCTTATAATTAGGCACTTTTGTTGATATCTGGGTCCCCCTCTTTACAGAGTATTAGCTGCTCTGGTATCGTGGGTGTCACCCCACTCATTGTTTCCCAGTGAGTAGTGTACTCTTTTTACTGTCAGGAAAGGCACGCCTGTGCTCTGTAACTATCTACATGAGGAACTGCAGCTGATCTTCACGATCTGTTACAAGCCGGCTGTATTCATGTATAAGTGCTACCCCACGCTCTGCAGTGTCATTTGTGACTTGGGTTCCTTGTACCAACTTTCGGCCATCAAATAGCCTGGTTGATCATTCCATAAGCCAGGGTCCTCTGTTAGAAACTTTTGATCCATTTTCGTTTTTAGGAAGAAGCGACGGGTGTTTTTTGTTATAAGATCAGCCAAGCAGTTGTTTGAAAAGTCTTTCCTTGGGGCACATTTGGGAGGATGTTCATCCGGATCTTTGTCAAGTGCTGCAACCATTCGTCGCTTCATGTCATCTGCACCTCTTGGTCAAAAAAAGCCAAAGCCACTAATCCCTCACCGAGGAACCAGAGCTGACCAGAGAATTTGTTCAGTGCGATTGTCTCATCTACGCAGTTACTTACCCCTGAACAAGGGGTCTAAGGGTTATTTTTTGAGATGTTACCATTTTCAATACCTTCTAAAACCATTATTTGTTATTTGTATCAAGATCTTTTCCTTGTACTCAATGAATATTTCCTACATGTTATAAATCAAGTGAATTTTTAGATCTTGACCAAGAGGGGGCCTCATAGCGGGTGGTCAGAATGTGACAAATATATACTCTGCCTGTCAAAAATTCAGTTTCGAGATGCCTATAACTTTTGATCCACAATTCTAGCTCAATTCTGACAGCAGATTCAGAACAAGTGAGCCAGAAATATCTAGAGTACCAATTTGCAGACCTATGTCTTGTACAAAAATGAAGTTATAGGTTTCCAAAAACCTTGCAAAATGAACACGGTGATCCATGAGGACAAAAATGAGTTGTGACCCTTACAGTTTAAAAGGCCATAAAATCTAAACCGCTTGGAATTTTGATCTGAAGCTTAAGGATTTTTCTGAAACTTGGGGATTTTTCATTGCTCCCACAGGGGCACATGTGGTTCAATTTTGAGCAAAATCTGAGATGGTGCCTATGGAAGTACTGATTGAGTTGGGATGGAATGACCCATGAAATTTCACTGCTCATGTGCAACCTGAAAACATAGATTTTTCTCTGATCTATTTTGCATAGATAGTTTTTCACCGATAATGAACAAATTTAACCTGGTTCCCGTACAGTTTTCCAAACTTTCCAAATAATGACCACCCTAATATGTGTGTGTCAATTGTTTGTTGTCCCACCTTTAAAGAGTATTAAATCTTAGCCCTAGGGATCATTCAGAAATAACATCATCATTAGTGTACAAACCATGCACTTTTTTATACCTCATTCCTGAAAGCACAATAAAAAAGAGTTTTTACAAACAAACATCTGGAAAATAAGAAAATTTTGTAACAAACAAGTGTTTTGACATCATGTTACAAAACTGCAGCCATGATAAGCTGCCTTCTCAATTTTAACCTTGTATGGAAAGCTCAGTAGTTTCCCATTGATGCAACCGTCAACTATAGCACCAAAATCAACTATAGCACAGTTTGACAGTAAATCTTCTCTAAAGTTTATTATGGTATATTCAATTACTCAAACCCTTCTCTCACAGTGTATGGATTAAATACTTGCAGAAGTTTTGACAATTGCAATAGCCATTTCAAGGTGTTTCATGTTTTATTTTTGATCAGACTTCCCCATTATTTTTAGTTGGTAGTTTGATTGGGTGTTTTTCACAAATTTCAAGAAGTTTTCGTTTTTGTGTTTGATTTCCTGTAGAATATTGCAAAAGAGTAAATGCAAGTTGACCTGCCACCTCATCAATAGATATAGTAGTTAAAAGATGTCATTACACTTCTGACTGTAAATTGATGTTTTGTTAGTGACTTGCCTGGAACTATTATGCCACGCTTGGCATGCTTTTCACCTGCAATTGCTGTTTTTATTGAATTTCTGAACAAAGATGCTCTGTTTTGAAAACAGATTGCAAGGGCGAGACTAAGCTTTCAAATTTCAGGAAATTAAGAGCTATATTTAAAAAATTTGGCTGCAACATTCTTGGAGCTTTCGTGAACAGTTTACTAATGTAACTCATGTAGTTGACTGACAGTGTTTAACAGAAAAAAATGCCTGCTGACCCACACAGATCTAGCAACCATGTGATTTTATGTCAATATTTTTCCACAGAGCCAAGTTCAAGGTGAGTAATATTTAACACTTTGACATCAGACTTGGAAATCCAGTTAACAACGCAATTTAGCTAAACTTGTAGTTTAGGTTTTATTTTCAGGTAGGTTTACTGCCTAATGTTTATTAACTGTGGGGAGTAAACAGAATTGCAGAGTGCTATTTCTTTTTGCAACACTGCCACCACTTCATATTTTTTATTGTAAAAACTCTAAGGTATGGGCTTCAAACATGTTAGCACATGATAAATGTGTCTGTGTGGAGTCATGTTTTCATATACAACATTTTGTCCTGATTCTAACAAATATATTACAATCTGCTGGTAGTATGGCTTGCTCTACTCTTCAAACTTATTGAATAAAGTTATTACCTGATTTCTTGGTTCAAGTGTCAAGTGTTTGCTTGCAGGTTTAGGTGTATGTATGTTAGGACCTATTAACTCTACACATGTTTTTATTACCTGGTGCTGCCATAGTTCATTTGGTGACTGCCACAGATGGTGTGCTTTTGTTACATTTAACATTATTTTAGACACTACATATGGTTCTTCACCATGAGCTACCAAACTCATGCAAACTCTTCATTTGGTTCCAAACCTGCAGTTGCTGTCAAACCCAAGCATCTTGTGAGAAAGAATCCTCCTGCACCTTTGAATGCTGACCAGCTGTTTTGTGCAAAAGCTGGCCTGCAGCACATGACACCAAAGGTGTGGTCGCAGCCTAAATCAACCAATCTTGCATCCCCTGTTGGTCTGAAACCATCAGCACCTGACCACCATGTAACTAGTCCATTTTCAAAAGGTCAGTGGAGGTCAGTACCACAAGTTCAACCAAAACCTTTGGCGAAAAAGAAACCAGTTCCTGGCGTCTCAGGTGCACATTTGGAAAAAGATATTAGTGGTGCTGATCAAGTACGTGATGTGAACACCAACAAACAGTTAAATCAAAGTTTAGAAGCAGCAAAAGTAAGACTGTCTTTGCCAGATAAAAAAGAAGGTGTCTTGCATGAGAAGAGCAAATATGTCGACGGAATGCTTTTTAAAGATTATTCAAAGCGTACAGGTGGAGAAGAGATTGATNATGAAACTAGTAGCAAAGCAATGGATCATCCTCCGAAAGTTTTACTCAAACCCAGATTGTCAGGGACACGACCAAGAACGAACATTCAGCACAGGTATGCCTGTTTACTTGGTATTAGATTTGTGTCTTTTCAAACTTTTTGCGTAGTGGCACACAAAATTCTTTTTCTGTAGCATCTTTAAAATTGGTTTGAGGTTTTAACTGCATGTCTTGTGAGGAATTAGCAATTTTTCAAATTGCTTTCTTGAAACATCTGCGTAGCATTCCCGGATGTAACTGTAATATAAAGTGCTGTGATGTTAGACTGCAGCGTTCTTTTGTGAGCCATTGGGTGAGTGTGTGAGATGTAGTTAAGTAGCAATTTTGGTTTTCCTTAAATTCTTAACTTTGTACATGAAATTGTCGAAATCTAAATAATTTCAGACATGTATTCCACAACACCACTAGTTTAACAGATTTAAATTTTGTTTATATCTGTTTTACACATCTTGTCTATGTAGAGAGTCGTGTCGTCGCGATGCAAAGAGCCCAGGATTCGGCACTCTAGTGAAGATGTTTGACGAGAAAGTGAAAGACACAAACTTTAATAACGAGAAAAAAACGGGAACTGGGGCATTGAAGCCGCGTGCGCTTGCTCAAGGTGAATCGTGGAAGCATGTGAGGTCATCACAGAAGCATCGTATGGCTGAGAATGATCCTGCTGATGATTTGCACGCTCCACTGCACAGACGGTCGTCATCAACCGTCAGTTACCAATCTCCCAAGCCATACTTCGGACGAAGCTCATCGAAAAAGCTCATGACTGTAGCATTAGTTTCAACAGAAGAAGCTGAAACGCACACTTTCAATTTTGATGAGAAGTACGTTAAACAGTATTCCCAGGAAGCAGATACCGGCCCTGGAGCAGCTGATCAGAAAGGTATGTAGGAAAATGTACTGAGTCCACGTGATCTGTAGAGTGGATGGTCATTTGCATTGTTCAAGTAACTGTGTTTTTATTTCTCAGTGTGTCAATCGAAATACATCTCGATCGTTTCATGTTATGTTCAAATAAAGTATTCTTGTTTTACGGAAAATAAACCATGACGTTTTGCCGCCATGGCTGCATCAGAATTAACGTCTTGAATGGAGTCAGGCTGAGGTTTGGGCCGAATAGTTGTCATCAAACCTCTCGCTTAGTTTGGTCAGTGTGTGTCATGGCTTTATATAAACAAAGATTCCGACGTTTGCTTACGCAGATATTCTCCAGTCGCTCACCAGTGCCGGCCATTCTCCGAACGCTGAAGAAACAAGTAGTTTGCGGGAAGAGATAGTTTCAGCGGAGGTTTGTAAAACATCTGCTACGAAAGTTTATGATAATTCTCGCGTTTGTTGCCCACCTTTCGGTGTTGACTTGTTAACCTGAGTTAAATATTTCATTAAAAATGAGCCACTTTCGTTCTCCTTGTTTTTTTCGTATTGTTTGTAAAGAAAAGGTGTTTTCATACAACCGGGAACTGACACCAACGAAGAACCGAAGTTTTCATGTTTCTTGTGAAATGAAATTTTCCTTGTCTGACAATTTTGCATTAGTTGCTGCTTCCAAGGTACGGTGAAGCTACAAGCAGCAGACACAGCAGAGTCTTTTGCACCAGTCTTGTATTGTTCCTATTCATTTACGATTGTATTGTTTTATTTGGAAGGAGACAAAGTTTCTGAAATAATTCTGGTCGCCCATTACATTGATATATAATCGATGAGATAGTTGCTGTTGAAAGCTATGTTTTGCAGGTGGGCGTCTACGAAGCTGTTGATGACGTCCCAGGTGCGGAGACCTTGGAAGTAGCGACGTACGGAGAGTTCGAATCGCGCGAGGACGAAGCTACGAGTCCGATTTACGCACTCGCTGATGATGTGCCCGTCAGCGACGCTGAGGAGAAAAGCACAGTCCGGCCGCAGGGGTACCTGCCGATGTCGGGCAGCCAGTCCTCGTTGGTGGAGATCGACTATGAAGATATGAAGTCCGACGCTGAGGTAAGAACTTTGCTCGTAGTGGGCAGATTGATACTGAAACCATTAAAATGTCGAATTCACATCTTTGCAGCAGCGCTTCTGTGCTGTTTGGGCGGAACCAGTAAAACTTACCCGAAACACGAAGTCGTGTGTACTCAGCTGCTGCATGCCCCCCATGGCAATGGTCGGATCTGTCAGCGTTTATTTCTCTTGTGACGTAAGCCGCACTGCGATAAACCTGCGTTCGGGGAATCCCCGTGTTAAGCAACGCAGATCTGCTGGAACAGGGGTGGGGGACCTGTGGCCCGCGGGCCAAATGCGGTCTGTGTGAACATTCGATATGGCCCGCATCTGAGTTTTGATCAGCCAATTTAGAGCACAACACCGCGTCAAAACGAAGCTCCATGACAAGCAAATACTTAGATAGTACGACAAGAGAATCCCTCATCCCTCACAGTTAGATAAAGGTTGGATTTCTGGATTAAATCAATTGATGTTTGCGGCCCGCCAGCGATAATGCACAGTTCATGCGACCGATAATGGTAAATAGATCCCCGCCCCTGTGCTATAGAATGAATCAGCGTTCCTCAGCAATCAACTCGATTTATGCTTCACCGGCAACCATTACCCGCTCGCCACTGCTGTGACTATTCTGCCTCTCCTGAATAGAAGCTGACTTAGTTCTTTCGTTGTGCGCGAAAGAAGTTCGCAAAAAAGATTTAAAAGACATCGCTTTTAGCTTCACGAACCGAAGTCAGCAGTCAGGTTGCTTTGCACATGTTCTGTTGCGAAACCATTTCTTCTCCAAATCAATGTGCCTTGACATATGTTTATATTCGCGGCGATCGTGCTTAAGTCCTTTACTATGAAAACATGGCGTGCCGATGTGGTATGGCGCTTGGTTGAGCATGTCAGAAATAATTTACGTGTCGTTTGATTTCACAAGTTAGGCCCGAGGCGCGAAAGCTGCTCAAGTTAATATTTGGGTTTTAAGTCGTTACTGGCAACGCGGAAAGGTTTTTAACGTTCAGGTCTCCGAGGTGGACTACTCAAGTCAAGTCGTGCCGGCACCGACGGTCAACTCCACGGCTTTGAGAGAATATCATGAGATCGATCCCGATGACGGTAAGCTCCGGTTGTGCTTGTTATCGCCGCCGCACGAATTGTCGCCCAAAGTAAATGTCGCAAGTGTGTGCGGTGGCATTCGCAAGTTCTGCTGCCATTGACCTTCAGTATCTTTTGCTGCATGCTTCATGGTGGCCAGGGCAGCGACCGTAACTGTTTCGGAAAACTGGAAATGAGGCACGAAGATGATACGAGAGGTGGAATTGAAAAAATAAATCCAAGTCAACCATTTAATGGAAAAGTTTTAAATGCCGGCCCGAACAGACGGTGGCGCGTGCATAGGCCGCTCTTCCACTGTAGACATGTTTTTACTGTCTGCTGTGACGACCGACCCCCCAAACGAGGAAGCAGCTTCACGAGTCGATACAAGAACAAATCGTAATTGTCGCGATGCTGTGAAATGTGCTCAACAGGATTCTTTGTACAAAGCTTCACCTGAGAACTTCATCCTTCTCTACTTCCGCTTTCACGTTTACGTTTCCATGCCATGAACAACATTTCCCTGCCACCTCCTGGCCTGAATCACACACCAACCTATTATGCCTGCCCGGCCATCCCTGTGTTTGGCCTCCGCATTATGTTGCGATGTTCAAATATTTGCTGACCGATCAATGCTTTCGGAACTTTGCATTCAGTTCCACAGTCGCTCGTCTTCACACCTCGAGTCGTTACGAACGAAACAAGGAAATGTGTTAAGCGTTGTGGTTGCGACTAATGCTACGAAAGTTATGTCTTTTAAAATGTTTGCAATGACTTGTTTAAATCATTAGCTAAAGTTGTTTTTTTTCTTATTTAAAGCAATAAGTTTAGGCGAGTGGGCGGTGACCATTTGCTGCTTTATTGGCTTTATTACCGAACAACTCCTCCCATTTCGTTCGAATAAGGTCTTCCTTTGTCCCACCCGCCGTTTGGCCACATTTGGCGACGTACAACCACACATGCCCAAAACCGTTTCAACTGTGTCAGTTTTTAATGCAAAGCTCCACCGGCTCCAGCCTCGTCGGTCACTGCAGTGATGGTCGCGTTAGTGACGTTGAGGAGCTGCCGGCTGAACAACCCTCCTATAGTCAAGTAGCAATAAGTGCTTTCTTGGAATGTGATCATTCGTCAACGATTTCAAAAGTTTTTATGAACAACCCACCGGTCGCCGAAGCCAAGCTTTGCTGAATATCTGTAATGAAAATAGAACATTGCTATCTATTCCCAATCGAAACACAAAGTGATCTGTGTTTTGGTGATATTTCCCTGAGACATGCACGCTGTTGCACTGATCTATCCACTCAGTAAAGTATTTTCCGCTCTAACAGCGTCCTGACATTTGTGGTGTTGTTGCGACTGAAGTAACTTGTGACTTTCCCAAACCCTTGATGCAGTGCGGAACGTATCAAGTCACTTTCAAAATGCAAATGAAAACGATACAAATGACATATTGCAAACGTTTCGGTAACTCCTGTTATCACCATCAGTGCATTGCAAATTGAACTGCAGTGGCCATGCTGCAAGTTCTTATTGGTCTTGCCAAACTTGAATTTGCATTTTCCGTAATGCTTTTCGGGTCATATGTCTTCATAAGCAATTTTGATGAATGACCCCGCCCCCCACCTAGCAGGTGACTGACCCCTAACCTCCACCACAGCGTTGATTGTCGCTTGACTGGCTTCCTATGAAGACAAACAACTTCGCTCACAAGCGACACGGATGTGCGAAGATGTGGACATGCTTCGTGTGCCGTGAATGTTAACAGAGTCTATGTTTCGCCGCTGATTTTGATTGTGTTTTTGAACTTAGCTCAACTGTTCTGGCATAATTTGTCCATTGCGTCAGTGAAACGTTCTATAATTACTTCGCATATTCCCACCTGAGCCCTCGCTTCGACTGCCCTATAGGTGCAAAAATGACAATTTGAAAAGTGAAACAGGTTTGTCGCCATCCGCTGTTTACGTTTTGTCAATTCGCCAAGCATGAGATTTACTCCTACTGGGGGTTGGCATGCTGCTGCCTGCCTGTTGCGGTCTCAGTTGAAATGCACAGGAACGCTGTAAAGCAAAGAAATATATAATCTGTGCATGGATGGAGCAGTTGTGCGTTCATCACAGCAGCTGCAATACAACAAATATTAAAGGGCGTCTTCAGCACCTATCAGTATTGATAAGAGTTGCTGTTTTATAGTTACATGGCCCTGTCCGCTTCATTTATTCTTCTTTCGTTACCCCCTTTGTCCCTACAACCCCCTCTATCCCGCAGTAAACGGAGAAGAATTGAAGCAACGGTCAAAGGCAGTTGCTTGCGTGTACGGGTGGTCAAGTAACTGGAAGACAGTGGGGGCATTAGTGTGCGCTTTTTGCCGAAGATACCAGCTTCATTATTATTCACGTAATTTTGTTGCGTAGAAAGTTTTGTTTAAAATCGATCAGTTTTCATCAAATTCGTTCTTTTCTCAGTTCCCCCTCCCCCGGACAGAGACCCCCCCAAGCTTCCGTCTAGTGTAAGGCTTCAGCATGCCACAAGTCAAGTGCAAGAGGAAGAGTATGAAGACCCCCCGCCCTTGCCCCCTGATAATGCGGTCGGTCGAAGGAGCATGATGTTGGCGAAGGAGCGGCAGAAGATCGTTGTGAAGGAGCTCGGCGATAGAGTTGCTGCCAATCAAAGTAAGCACTGACTCATGATGCGACGCTCAGCTTTGTTCTGCAAAGAAAGCTGATGAAATACTCAAGTCATGTATCTGCCACTTACGACTGAAAGACACCGCAAAACATATTAGACAAAGAATGATGAAGCATCACTTCACTCTGTTGCTTGATCGGAAGGGTATAGGTTCAAATCCCGCGTCGTTGTAGTTTCTTCTGTACTTACCATTGAATATGACGTCACTAACTGCGTCAACAGAAAGGAGATCCTTATAGATCGAAGAAACAGATCGTTTTATCTTTATGATGGTAATTATAGTAATTTTGAGTCAAGAGTAAAGAAGGAACTAACTGGAAAGGCTTGGTCTTATGCGTTAGGTCGAGTGTTTAAAGTTGGGGGTTTTTGCTGATTTTTTGCAAATATTTGCTTGGAAATTGAAAGTTTGAAGTCGTCACAATCAAAGAAAACCCCCATTTATGCTGTAACGATTGAAAATTGTTGAAATCTTATCTGCTTGAACATAACTTCACTGTAGATTTGCGTTTAGACGTTGAATGATGTTTTAATGGCGATAGCTAGGCAATTTGTGCCCTCATCGTCTGGATCGATAGGTCTAGTGTTCGATCCCCTGATCTTGAACAGTTGCAATTAAATCGTCACTGGTACAAAGCCCCTGACTTGGGCACTTTCTGTAACATGGTGGAATCTGACGTTAACGCAGATCAAATGTTGAAAGGATTTTTTTGAAAAAATGTAAAAACACCTTTAAATAGTTCGCAGCTGAAAAAAATTTACTTGTTTTAAGTTCGGTTCTCCGTTCATTACCTCAATCGTCAGTGATTTAAAATATAATAAGGTTAGCGTAATAGTTCGTTGCAGTTGATTGAAGTGTTCTCGTAGCTTGTTAAAAGTTTTATCCTCAACTCAGATGCAGAACACATTTGCACGTTGGCACCCCCCCCCACCCTGCGC
>JGI24158J21664_10010402_pt1 | contig 12404 bp, 6 predicted proteins | sample Ectturendosymbi3_FD_21664 | JGI IMG/M metagenome (IMG submission 21664) | reverse complement strand
AATATAAGCAATTACGTTAAGGTTGCAAGTAATTGAAATCTATAGTCACCAGTTATTGAAGTATAACTGGATAGACTTCTCAAGCAAACAAAGAAGCTTTTATTTCACAAAATCATCCTGCGGGCCGGATCCAACCACGCAACGGGCCGTATGTTTGACACCCCTGGATTAGAGTCTTTGAAAATGTACATTTCAAAATTTGAAAAAAATCGACAATTATACTCAAACTTTCAAGCGTAGCAACCGTAAGCTATGCCTGACTTTGGACATTGCGATGCCCTGGACAAGAGATTGTTGAGAACGGAACAAGAGCTCTGTCAAGAGGTTGCTTTGTTCAACAAGAGTCAAACTCTTGTCACTCTCTTGGTTTGATGAAATTCTTGTCAAGTGAGAACGTTTTTTACCCGAGAAGACGTTCAATACTTAGGTGACACTGGTGACACTTTCTCGTGTGGCAGTTGCGTAGTGTGTCATTTTATCTGCTGCAGGAAGCACCGAGAACGTTTTCGAGGATGAAAGCAGATTGCAGTTCTAAAGGTTTCAGATGGATCGCCGTTCGTTGACTTTTCAGTATACTGTAGAGGTAGACGCATCATGAATTGTTTGTGTGGGGTACACTGCATTGTGTTTCTAGAATGTTCGCTAAACTTTTTCCGGCCATAAAAATCAAACATCGTTTGAAAATGTTTCAGAAATCAAATATATTGGGCTTTTCTGGGTAGATGTCGAAATGTATTACAACTGCGGTTGTACGCAACACTAAAACAGTGTTAGTTTGCTGGTGCAGCTATGCTGAAATCCGTGCGGTAACAGCTGGTAAACGCATTCTTTTGTCAGAGGTAAGATCGCGGCAACGATGTTTGGGCGAGAATTTTTCAAAGATTGCTTTTTCAAAGAGCAGATTCAAATTTCTTTCAAGTGCGCTATCCACAATCCCACTTGTCGATTGCAAGGCAAGAAGAACGGTTTGAACAATAATTTTTAAGCATATATTTGAAGCGTTCGCAAATTGGAGTAAACTCCTTTCTAGAGTGAATGATATTTTTCCCAAAGCAGCCTAAAATTTTGATTGGTAAGTGTGGGTTTTCAGTCGAAGACTGTTGAAGTTTTCTTCAAGTTGCTTAAGCTTCCCCAAAAGAGTTTTTCCTCACGTGGCAAAATATCTGAAACCGTTTAACTAAATACGTATGTAGTGCACGCAGCAGAAAAGAGCAAATCTCAGTTGTACGAAGATAGAATGGCAAATATTAATGCACCTTATCTAAACTCATTCGTATGACGCATTAGTGGGGTCTGAAGATTTTTCGTTTTAGCAGGCAAAATCACAGCTTAAGTCAAAATACGCTGTATTTCGCCGTTAGGATCGGCTTTAATTCAGCGCATGCTTACTGAGCCGACGTTTTGCACGCAGCTTAGCTTATGACGACATCCATCTTAGGATAGCAACATTATATCTAAGTCCCATTCGTGCAAAAAGACGAATGATACCAAAACCGTTAACAATCCTTTAACAATCCAGCAGATTTTCGAAGCGTTTCACAAGAGCAAAGCAGTTATAACCTCAGTATTGACATACAATGTCAAGCGTTTTTCAAGTGACTTATTGGAAGTTGCTGATAAGAACTACCATCGATGAAGTACACCCTCTTCTTGGGTTAAGCACATAAATTTTGTCACTGAACCACGCGACGTTTTAATTAAAGAAATTCCCTTCATATTATTTCATAGATTGCTCTTTATCACAGAAGTGAACATGATTTTAGCAGCTTACAATGAAAAAATTGTCAGTGAGCAAACAAACATTTAGCAAAAAGCAAACCCAACAAACCAGCTGGACAAGTATAAACATCGAAATCGGTACAGCGTTCCCTTGTCGGTCCGACAACGCTCCATGCAATGTGTAAGCCACTAACCACATCGGTTTTCATGCTGTTGTAAATTTGCAAACATGAAGATGTGTTTTTCAAACAGTTCCAAAAATGCATGCATTGTTTGTACCCATTCATGCTGAGGCGGAGTTAACGCTTTGAAGGTATGTTCTAGTTATTGAAACACGTGCACCCAGCGACAGTAAACGTTTTATATAGCGTAGTGTTGTAGTCAGAAACTAGGGAGACCACACGTTCAACCACACACCGTTTCAAGTAGCATTTAATGGTCATTCGCCGAGATCACTCTGCTGCTATTTGTTCACCTTACTGTTACATAGGGGAGGTCGTGAACGTGCTATCTGTTTGTGGTGATTTTTATACGCCTCAGTTATTATGTGACGTAACGCGTCCAATGCCGGATTGAGGTATCGTGGAGCCTGCAGCACATTAACCGTGCAGGACCCTAAGTTAAAATACACTTGAGCACCTGTTAAAAGTGTGGGGGCATCCATGTGACAACCATTAAGCATCTTGAATTTCGCAAGTACGAAAAATCTGATCCCAAATAGAAACTGGTTGACGTTATGGGCTACGTATCTTTTTTTACCCAAAAAAAGAATGTACGAGCTTTATGACTTCAACTACACGCTCTAGAACAGGGGTTCGCAACCTTTTTCTTCCCGTTTACCCGTTGCCAGCTTCGTAACATAAAATTTACCCCCTGTTTTTTGTTTACTCAATAGCGCTGTAGAAAAACAACAAAGTATTGTGACTTCAGCATCATTAAATTAACCCCCAGGATAGGAAAAATTTACCCCCAGGGGCATCTTGACATTCATCACTTCCCTCAACTATTCAATAATCACGATCACAGTCTTCTAGATTGTTTGGCTATTCACCAATACCGCTGCCGTACTTTTCCTGTTAACTTGCTTTTCACATTCGCTATGGAACCTGGCTGTTGCTCCGTCATGCGTGCCTTCCACTTCACTAGTAGGCGCAGGAAGCATTTGTGCGTTTCTAGTTTCAACCCCACAGCAGCAGCATCACCTTCTCGAGTTTGAACAGCGAAATACGCTGTCAACTTGTACGTGTTGGATAGCATGATTTGGTCTCTTCTTTCTTCCTCTGCTTTTCGCTTTGCGTTTCCAGATTCACAGCGACGTCCAAAATCTCTAGCCATATTAGTGCTCATTGCTATCTGCAACTGCAACGGAACATTTGAATTAGGCTACTTTATGTAATAACCACAAAAAAATTATGTAGATAACCACAAAACACAAAAATGACCGACTAAATGCTACAGTTGGTTGAGCATGCGCCACCGAATCCAGCCTGCCTAGCGGCTCATACCGACTGGGAGTCGAATCCAGCCTGAACTCGCGGTGTGTCCAGTCTCATTCTCGGCGTTAAAGGGTGGGTGCTAGGCAGGTATGTAGTGCCAACAAAAAAGGTGTGGGAACGCACCTAAAAATAGCCATTTTACTGTAAAACAGCTTGAAACTCATTTTAAAGCAAAACGTGAAAAAGGTGCGGGAACGCCGTTCCCGCCCCACTGTACCCCTGGTGCTAGGGAACAATTCACGACCGGTGCTACCACTGACTCGCCACCAGTGTCTTGCCGCTGACTCGTCCCAGCTTGCGCTGTGGGCCACGCGGCTGCTTTCGCAGCATTTACTGCGAGTTTTTCATTGCAAAAGCAGCCGCGTGGCCCACGGCGCAAGCAAGCGGTAATGGGCGCCGCAGGCCACTCGTGACGCTCCGAAAGGAGTAGAGAAACCGAGTATAAACGAAATTGAACCACACAAATTTAAGGAAAAATGCTACGAAAACATGACAATGAGTAATTACGAAATCGGCGCTTACACGGTTAGTTTATTAGCCTAGTATGGTGGGCCTAATTGGTCTGCAACAGATTTCGCAGATAGTGGATGGTCCATACTAACAAATACACTACCCCGTGGGGTGGCTGGCGAATAGATCTAAATCACTTTTGAAAGTACCGAAAAGAGGTCCACACTCCACAACTTAGTATATCGAACATGTCATTGTGATGTAATATTATGAAAAAAATGCAATTCATTGCGATACAAGATGCTGAATAAGCAATACTGTATCTGGAAATTGTTGCAATTTGGTCTCATTTCGTGGGTTGTAACTTATTTTCACAAATGACTGTGAAAATTTTAATATTCAATTCATGATAATCTAATGCAGGGGTGCAAAATTTTCTGTGGATGCTAGTAGCGCGCAGAAATTTTTAGTAACGCACGCATATCAGCTTTGTCACACAGCATTCATATGCATAAAGTATAAAATGTAAAGAAAGAAAAAACATTTGCGCACTCCAAGTTTTTGTTCGCGCGGTGCCAGTGCGGGACCACATTTTCACACCCCTGATCTAATGTATAACATAACATTCAATTTAAACTGCTTATGGCAACTTGAGCAAAATACTGAAATCTTAAACTGAAAAAATTTTATACACATAATAAAGAAAAATTTTTACGCAAAATACCGCGGGGTCCGTAGCAATTGCTGCTATTGTTAATCCGCTACTGCGCCCGTCACAGTAGGCATGCTTATAAACACCCACGAGGGGGGTAGTGTAAACCCCAAATAGGTGTACTGTAGGCTATCCGTTACTACTTGTCAACATATTCATAAAAAATAGCAACAATATATCATGCTAAAGAGGGTTGTGCCTTAGTATGCTTGAACCGTGAAATATACATATTTTGAAAATTGCTGTGGGTTGCTTGGATCCATAGGTGGCGGAACCGGGGTTCAGCATGGGCCTAGGCCCCCACTTTTAAATTTGGAATTTTTGCCTAAATCAGTTTAAGTAACACGCTTAGTAAGAACAACTAGTCACATTTATGCGCTCAAGTTGTCATGCACTTGTGCCCTCCACTTTGAAAAAGGTTCCGCCACCCATGCTTAGATCTTTAGTACATATTCCCCAGTCGTGAAACTGTAAGCTTACGCCTCCAGTAGTGAGGATAATGTATCCATTGGAATGGTCACATTTTTAGCGTCTATTGCTCAGCCAGTTTTTAGGCAGGGATTTGATAAAGATGTTGAATATGTCCCCAGCTGTTAAGGGTTTTGCAATTGACGATGTACAGCAATATGACAACTAACTTTTCTTCACGCGTCCGCTGCTAGCAGCTTCAACTGCTTTTGCTGACAAATGAGTCTGGTCGTGCTGCAGTCTACGTCACAATTGTCCGTCAATGCACCTTGCTCGGTGCTTGCAGTGATGCGGTTAACAAGTACAATCATGTGGTGTAGTATGTTGAGTTGAGTTAGCCTTTCCAAGTGCAGTTGAATGGACGCAAATTAGTTATAACGTGGAGGGTATTTATTTACGAGGTCTCTCTTGGCAATTCAGTCTGATTCGTTTGAACTAGACTCATGGTTAGGGTATGTGGAGGTCACCTTCAGGTAAGATTTCCACTTTTGTCTGCCATGTTGCTGCTTCCAACTTCGAATCTATAGTGCACAATCGCTTGCGAAAGGCTCCGAGATTTGAAGTGGTTTGCTGTTAGTCTCCATCCGCTCTCGTAGGTGAATATCATAAAACCTAGTTCATGGTATTATCGTGTAGAAAAGTTCTCCTTTCACCTTGAGGCCAAGCGAATTCAATTCAACGCTAAGAGTGCAGTAAATGTCATGTTGCGCTGAAGAGCGAAAAATCACAATATGCTTTCACCAAACAGTTGACTAAACGTAATGTTGTCTGCAGTATGCCTTACAACATTGAACTTTCGCGTGATGGTTATCTACCTCGATTGCAGCACTTTGTTTTTTTGTTTGTGCTCTGACGTTTGCTCAGTGTGAGCTGGCTGACATAATTTAGCAATTATAGGCTTACTGTATTGTGTGTTGTGGAAGTTCCGCTTAACGCATTGACAGCTTTGCTATTAAAACGAGTTGGTCCCTATACGACGAGCAGAATTGCTGTACTGAGTTGGTGGCATTTGGGCATGCATGTTTAAACTGTGCCACGCTGGCAACCAGATAGTGCATCTGGTTGTTGCAGTTCGAAAGAATGGGACATAAGCTTACTTCAGCGGTCCCAAAGCTTGCGCACGGCATTAGCACTTGCAGTGACAAGCACCCAGCTGCTAGAATAGATGATGATATTTGCCTGAACTCTGGTGTAACCCATGGGTACCTTGAGTTTTTCTTGCGAATTTTCTTCCAATATTTGCGTATCTGAACGATCCTATATTCACTTTAAAATTAAAAAAGTGGATGCTAAGGGTGTTGCAAGGTAAAGGCTGTTGGTATTGTTAAAGCAACGTTTGTGTCTGCTTCACTGTTCATTTGGTACTAGCGCGAGAATGACCTGCTCAGCCTTGAGTCACAATGGATCAACAGCTTGCTGTAACCCTTGCTTCCACGCTAACACACGGTAAAAGGTTCGCATCGCTGCAGCAAGTCTTTGCTAGTTCAACTCAAAATTGCCGCCATTAAGCGGACCCTGATGCATGCCTCAGGGATTGGAAACTCACTCCTTATGAAGGTTTTGCATTTGCCTGTTAGAACCGGTCAAAGCACACCGTACGTGCAGTCGTGGTTTAGCGCAACGATATTCTCATTACGCACAAATATGTCTTACTTGCTACCAGGGGTGCAGTGGGGCGGGGACGCATGGGAACTGCGTTCCCAAACCTTTTTCACGTTTTGCTTTGAAATGAGTTCAAAGCTGCTTTAAAATGGCTATTTTTCGGGTGTGCGTTCTCACACCTTTTTTGTTAGCAATACATCCCTGCTTGCTTCACGAAGGTGCCTGACTATAGGAGGTCCTATCGAATAAAGTGTGAGGCCCTGATGGAAAAGGGTGTAAGAAAGACCTTTGCAGACAGCGTTTCGTTCTTGTTCCGAGAGTTCCCAGAATGCACAGCGGACGCGTAATAGGATTGGCAGCTGTGGCTTCATCTACTGCTCAGGTATGTGAACGGAAATTATTCGTACTGCGAATAATGGCAAAAAGTAACCCCTTGGTGGAACCAGAAAGTGAAATATGCTTTTTGATCAAAGAATGTAGCCTACAAGGTTTGGCTGCGCAACAAGCCGTATCTTCTTTGCACTCGCGGTACGCTGAGACGCGGAAGTCCGCAGTACTTAGCAGTAAAAAAGTCTAAAATGCAATGATGGAACAATTTCGGACAACTACTGGCAAGCCAGCAAAGTGCTCTGGCAACCCGTTCGGCGTCTTCGTGGCAGAAGACCTAATCTTGCTAGATCCAATTAAAGACCAAAATATTGTCTTTCTCAGCAATGAGGAGGACGTCCTTGATAGATGGACCCAGTGTGTCAAAGATCATTTGAACGAAGACACTGTGACACCATCGGACACCCAGGATGTGCATTTTGGAAAGGAAAATACTGTCAATGCGACCGTCGGCTTCCTACACTGAAAATTGGAACGGCTGCAGGTATAAATGAATCAAAGCTGAAGGATACCCAGTGCTAGGGCTGTAGAGCACTACGGAGCCCAAGAAATTGTATTTCTGCTCAGAAATTTGTGTTCATGTCAGAGGAGTTAAATAACAACCGTTCACGGGGAGTGTTGGACTCCGACAAGGGTGTGTGGTGAAACCATTCCTCTTCATAGTCTATAATATTGGATAGACATTCACAGACAAGTCGACGAGGGTGTCATTGTTGAGAGCTCCAACCGTTTGATTTTTGCCTATACGATCAACCGTTTGACTTTTGCCGACGATTTGGTACTGCTTTCATCCTCTGAACAGGATCTCAACATGTACCGGTTTCCAGCTGAGGACGACCTAGCGGCAATGAAAATCAGCGCTGAAATGACCGAGGTATTATTTTTCTTCAGAATCCCAAGCCAGTGCACGCAGCAAATAAGCGGCAGTGCAGCAAATCGAGTAATTCAAGTACCTCGGGGTGATGTTCATGAGTGACGGAAGGCAGAAAATGGAGATTGACACACCGATTGGTAAAGCAAATGCAGTTCTCCGTGAGCTTTATTGTTCCGTGGTCACAAAACGGGAGCTTCCAAAGCCCGCAAAGTTTAGTTTTTCAATCGATCTTTGTTCCGTTCCTGCCCATGCTTGTGGACAGTTCTATCTCAAGTACAGTACAAACGGTAGAGATGGAATTTTTGTGAAGAATCCATGGAGTGAAGCTTCGCGAAAAAGTGCGCAGCTGTCACAGCCCTCGTATCATTTCCCCTTACAGAGAAATCTCAACTGCGCTGATTCCGCCGCGTGACCAAAACGTTCCAAGGAAAGATTAGCGAAGCGAAACCCTGCTGGCTATACGTATGGGAAAGGGTCTCACAGGTCGACCAAGGATCAGGTGGCGTGATTACACACTCGGCCTTGCTTGGTCCCATCGTGGTGTGGAGCCAGCGGAGCTATCAGAGGTTTCTGAAAACCGTGTGATATTTCGAGACCTTAGACTACTGCATGCTTGCCCTCCCCAATGGAAAATCGGATGTGAAAATGAATCAATCAATAAGATTTCACTCACATTGTCTGTGTTAACAGTGAGATTAGCTTTTAAAAGCATCACACCTCTGAGAAATTCAATTGGAACAGTGACGGCGCATCGCGTCAGAGCGCGCAGTCAGGAAGCGCGTTTTTGTAGTGCTGAGCCTTAGGTCCCAGGTCTGGAGGTATTCACCTACGGTTGCCATGTCCTTGCTCAGCACCCTTCCACTGCCTGCCAATCTCCATCAGCGTGCATGATTGCTAGATTGTCAGCATTCATGTATGCTGATGGAGATTGGCATATGCATACTTTGTGGAGACGATGGTTGGCAGGTCAGGGATGTAGATGTTGAAGAAAAGGGGTGCCAGGACAGATTCCTGTGAGACGCCGTTCTTGAGGCGTCGTAACCTGTTCCGTTTGCCATTTCCGGTGGTAAGGGCGAAGCTGCGATTGCCAACCATCTCCATGATCATGCGGACCATTTGTCTATCAGGTATAGCAATTGCGGCAGCTTGCAGGTGAGGCCACGATGCCATACAGTGTCGTAGGCTGCTGTGAGATCGACAAACACAGCTCCGGCCTTCTTAGCCGAAAAGCTATCCTCGATGTCCTGTGTCAGCAGCGTGACCTGATCTACGCTCGACCTCCCGTGTCGAAAGCCCGCCTGCTGCTTTGGGAGCAATGTGTCGATGATTGGTTCGACACGGGCGTAGATGATTCTCTCGAAGATTTTAAAGAGGACACAGAGCATAGATATAGAGCGGTAGCTCCCCAGTTGCTTTTCCGGCTATGAACTCCGGAAAGATGGAATCCAGACACGGAGACTTCGCTGGCCTCGGGCGCCTGAGGGCGGCAGCAAGCTCCTCTGGCCTAAAAGGGTCAGAGATACTGTGACCCTCTGGTGTTGGGACCTTCCGTAGGTTGGACAGCTCCTTGTTGATACGCCTGGTAGACTCGCGACCCCCGGTCCTGGGAATCTCCCATGAAAATCCGCAACTAAACCGGTGGCCCGTACGCGTGGCGGTTCATCGTTACGGCTGTCGGGCCCACATGTAGAATGGGAACAACCTTGCGTGAGGCGGTATAGATGTGACGGCGCATCGCGTCACATGCCTAAAACGCGCAGTCGGGAAGTGCTTCATAAAGGCAGCTAGGCCCAAGCAACNATAGAGTGAACCTGGTCGAGTGGGGAATCTCTGCTGTGCTTGCCCNTTGCACTGGTGGAAATGGCCTTCCTTCCGTTGCGCGTTCGAATCTCGCATGAAAAGCCGAAATATTTTCCGTCTCAAATTGAGTTGATTTCTTATCGTCTTANTCTGAGTACAACGGGGTCACGAATGGAATCCCCTTTGTTGCGAACATGACGACGCNAAACGCGCAGTTCCGGGATGCAGTAGACAGGNAGTGAGCGCGGAATCGGTCGTGGCTTGCCGCGGAAACCGTAAGACGCGTCATTCGTGGTGAGTTTCATTTGTTGAAAGACAAACAACGTATCGGACGGCATGAAGAGCTTGTGGAAAAACAGCTTCCCAATGCTCTTCAAAATGACGTTACGCCAAATAGTTTGGTGAAAACTTTCACACTGGCTATTTCCTTGTGGATGCTAGGGGTTGAGGAAGTGAAAGAAAGGCCTGAGTAGTGACGTAGGATCTGGTTTCTCGAGATACGAAAAGAGTGCCTCCTTCGCTATGCACGTAAACAGGAAAAGCGACGACAAACATTGCGTTACGCTGGATGACTTGATATTTTTACACGGGAAATCGAACGGAGAAAGGGAGCGAGTGCTCTTCAACAGCAATGAGAAGATACAGATGACGGCCAGATACTGGGCCTTTAAAACGACACTTAACGCACAACTTTAATCAAGATTTGCGAGTCAGGTTTAAAAAGACCGGTTTTATTTCAGCGCAGGAATGGCAGCTTTTATACACAGCTTTCGCTTCTTCACCTGAGAACGGCAAGTTGCGCTGACGAATGAAAAAAAACAGCATACCCTGGTCAAACCATGTGATTTGTTTAGTTCTAGGAGAGAGATTCCAGGACACATCCTCGCAAATGTATCGGGTGCAACATTCTGAACGTTTATGCCAACTGTCGCACTTCATTCAATCACAGCAGTCGCTTCTTTTTCGACGACAGGGTCGTGTTTCTCGCGATGCCTAAGCGTTCACGACGTGAATGCCACAGGTCGACCCACCGTGAGACAGAACAGCAGCTAAGGCGTTATATCTAAAGCGTCGGTTCCAATTTCAAAACAAATAACGACTAGGCCGACGTTACCCAAACACTTCAATTCTGTGACTGCGCGCTCAGCCACAGGACCAATTGGGAAATTTGACACTTGTAACAAAGGTCCCGCCATTCGGGAGAAGTTGGGATCTACTTTGCATATAATAGGCGAACATGTCACAAACACGTTCGAACTCTTTTTGAGAACTCGGACGAGTAATGTCGAACAGAGCCTGGATACGTTCAGAATCGGTTTTAAACTTTAATACGAAATGACAACCAAGCATCCTAAGTTACGCGAACTGATTTTTTTCAAAGTGAGGAATTGCATTCAGCTGCAGCAGTAAGCGCTTGAGATTCAAATCACGTTCTACTTTTGTTTCTTGTTTGCGCTAGTGACGGTCAAGTCGTCAAGATCGACAAGTACTCCGTTGAGTTGCTAATCTGATAAAACAGTCAATAGCTCGTGGAAAGGCGGAGACACTGTTAGCAGCGCCAAATGGGAGACGGTTGTATTGGTATAGTTAACCCCCGCCTCGAAAGCTGTACAAACCCTTGTTTTTCTAGAGCAGGGGACTGCAAACTACGGCCCGCGAGCCAAATGCGGCCCGCGAAGCCATTCTGTCAATAATGAAAGGATAATACAATTACGAAACAATTTTCTTTGGCATAATGCAAAATATCCCGAAATAATCACGTAGCGCAAGATGTCCGGCCTCCGAACTGTTGTGTGCTAGCTTATGTGACCTTCAATGTTTGGCAGCGAATAGGCTTCCAACAAAGTGAATCGATTTATAATGGTTGAATAATCAAATCGCTAACTTCTTTTTGAGATCTTAGTGCACAACGAGAACCTGTGCTCGCCACGGTGATGTACCATGCTCAGTTATGTCGCTCGCCAGTAGTCGTTAAGTTTCAGATTCGAAGAGCTGGCATCCTCAGCAGTGTATTTCCTCGAGTGTATTACATTCGCAGTGTATTACATTCAGGAAGGAGGCAAGCAAATAGATGAGACGAGTCCAGCCCAGCTGCAGCTACAGATAGCTGTTGGGGTTTCGCGGCGATATTGTCAGAGCTTCTTCAGGGCCATTCATCACGAAAGTTAAGCGTTTTACTAGGTTTTAATCAACTAATAAAACATCTGCACTGCACAAAGTTAGATCAGATAATAAATGCAACAGCCGCTCGATCGGAAACTGGAAAGCAACCTCTTCAGCCATATGACAGCCACTAATGTTTTTTGAGTTTCAGTATTTAGAAGAAACGCGAAACATCTCATGACCAAAATTTAGGTGCGAAGAGAAATTAAAACTATCTTTATCACGACTTTGAAATACATTGTAGGAGCCATAACTGGAATCCGACTGGGCGCCGGTATGAAGTTGAAGACATTTTCTTCACGGTTAAATGTCTGAAAGCGCAGGATCGTCTTCGCGAAACGCCGCAATGCTGTTCTAGTGTCCGGTCTACTTCTAAGCAAACTTCGCTAATCTTTGCTGCGAAGTTATCTCTCAATTCGACCGAAACCTGTGCGAGCTTTGTGAACTATCCAATATTCTTTTCTTTTCCGGTGTCTTAGACGTGAAGAAATCTTTATTCAGTAAGCAGACACTCTACGAACAGAATTTACTGCGCTGGACGCAGGACAGTTTATGTTCCTTGTTTGCTTTGGCGTAGTTCGACATGTCATGAACTGTAATTTGTTAAAACGTTTTCCATTAACGTTGTGTCTGACTCCAGTGGAAGTTCATTAAAGTCTTCACTAGCGCATGTCCGCGGAAAAAGGACGCATGCAAGTGGCGCTAGCGAGCAAAAATGGAATGATTATGCGTG
>JGI24158J21664_10010401_pt1 | contig 12405 bp, 8 predicted proteins | sample Ectturendosymbi3_FD_21664 | JGI IMG/M metagenome (IMG submission 21664) | reverse complement strand
TAGAGACGGCTAGAAATGATTTGCCTATAATTCATGATACCTTTCGCAGGAAACAAGATGTAAAAGCTGTTTTTAGTAAGTTCAGGTACCGCTATTGTTTCATCAGCATCATAATGCGGCCCTCGGGTTACCTTACAAGTTCTCATTTGGCCCAAGGAGCAATTTGAGTTTGAGACCCCTGGTTTAGGTACTTGGTGTTTGGGCGCCATAGAATAGATACAGCGACGAGCAACCACAGGCCTGAAGCAGTTTCTCGTCATAACAAAAACGTGAAGGAAAATAGAGAAGTGCTCAGGACAAAACGTCATAACGTGACGTCACGAACACCGCGCATCAAAGAAAAATGACCACCTTGTGCCACCCATTGTACCATCAATGAACGTATCCATCAAAAAGGTCATCGCACGCCACTGCTAACCATTAGCCAAGTCCGGAACACGTTTGAATGACTAATCTGCCAAATTCCCATGACTTGTACACGACTGGAGTTTTGCTGTTTGTCTCCTTCATGGAAAATCCGGCTGCAGCCTGTGTAGATGCTGGTAGACGTCACCCCGTTTTCAGATTTTGAAGGATATTTTTGGAAAATTTGTTTCACCACGCTTTGTTATAGTTACTTGGCTTTTTTCAACGATGACGTTTCTGCGCTATGTATTCCATTTCCTGGTAAATGACGAGAGCTGTTGCGCCAAAAAGAAGTGTAGGAGCACTTCATAAAAGCGAAGACATCAAAGATATAAAGCCGTTTCGCGATCAAGGTAATCGAGAAATTTTGTGTTGGGAATTTGACAAAATAGACAACACACAAACTGACATTTTGGTGCCGGATGAAAAGTAAAGGTGCGTTGTCCCCTCGTGCTAAAAAGTGGCAGAACGGTGTTTTCCGGCGTTGTCCCTACTCCTAGTGCACAGCACTGTGCATGAATGATAAATTGCTGGTTGTACAGTAATCCTGGTTTCCAAAAACGTCTGTATTGAGCCCTTTCAGTGACTTTTCTTTTTATTTAGATATCATTGATGAAAACACAACAATTGAATCTTATCATACAACATATTTCTACTCAAAAATAATTTATTAGTGTACGTGGTTTTTCAAAATTTATTGGGCAACTTTGTAGCCCCAGAAAGCATCGATACATCTCAAAAAAATATACGCAAGTCAACTCGATCTACTGCTCCTTTGTCTGTAGGCTAAAGTCACTTCGATGCAAAACTGGAAATATTTTACTCCGTTTATTGCTTTGTATTTGCTGCTTTAAAGTGCGTTAAACAAAACGGTTTAAAAAATTTCAAAGCATGTTGTGGAACCTGTACTTTATCTGACGAGAAGGGAGAATAACAGAACAAAAGGTGGGTAAACATACTGCATGTGGCACAGTATCCGCTTATTTATCGAAGTGCAGAAGTCGCAGTGCAGGTTCTTCGGGAAGTCCAGTTTTTACATAAGTCCTATGTAATTATTATCAACGCTTTAGCCACATCGGTAATCATCATCCGACGTGACTGTTGGTATTATTTGTTGTTTCGGGACGCAGTTGAGATTTCATCAATTTGCAAAAACTTTAAAACTGCTTCATCATCCGAGACGCCAGTGACGCCGATACCACTGAAGGTGCTGCACGAGCCATTACCTCAAGAAAAAATTGAATTTGCATCAGCAACAAACGACGACAGACTGGAGCTCTGAAATTTCATGCACTGGGAAGTTCCGCTGTTACATACTAGCAAGTCCCTCAGTACTGTGGAATGATTCGAGCGATAATTACCATACAACGCGATTTAAATCAGCAGCCATTGACGAAGCTCAGATGATTTTATCGCCAGAACGGATGCACGGATCATGTTTGATGCCGCGGGGCTTTGGCTTCGTGCTCATTTCATTTTCAATTAAAAGCATAGGCTCCTTTCAAAAAATAAACTTTAAAGCTATTTGACAAAAGACTCAAGACATCTGACACAGGCGAATAATAAAGTACTGTGACAAGTACCGTATCAGTTGAAAATCCTTAACGATATGGTGATGTTGGCAGCGTAGCATCTTTTGAATTTCATACAAAAAAATCTTCATTATCTGAAGCATGGGCATGCATAACAGCACCGCAACGCAAAAAAGCTTTAGCCTTCCGGCAAGCTTCTGAGGAATCTGCCTGCTTCTTGCTTTCGTTTTGCTGCGATAATTAAAACATGCAAGCGTATCTATTTTTCATAGTTATAAGCCACAAAGATGGCCGCAAGTAAATCGATCACAGTTTATTAACAGGGAAACTAGTTTCGCGTTTTTTCAACGCATCATCAGTCCTTATTCAAATAGAAAGCACAGTAAGACATTTCACTTCACTTTGCATGCAACATTCAGAAATAGTCCATATACCTATCGGCCAAAAGCTATACGTGTTGGATTCACCTTGTCACAGGAGACCATGCATACTGTTTGGAAAAATTTATTTAGAGTTCGTAGAAATAATGTTCGTTCATCTAATTATTACTATGCTCACTCATACACATTGGAAATCACCTACCGACGCCTGTCAGTCGCCTGCCCTTCAGCGTTGTGGAAACCACACTTCTTATTACCCGCATCGAAAATCGATATGATCCGCATGGCCAACTGTTATTGCTGAACATATGAGGCAAAGGTATTTGGATAAGCTTCTCTGATCATCGACAGCGTCCCTATTGTCCGAAAAGCCAATAAGGCATTGCACATTGCAAGGAAGCAACGAATGCAGTGTTGGAATCAAGGCCGACTGGAATTATATGAGTGCCTGGGGTTAATTTGATATTTATTGCCAACCACATTGGGGATTTACGCTTCAACCACACATCAAATCAACGAAAAGAGATAGCGATGCAATTGTAGTGAAACGAAATACGGTATTACAACAGGTCATTGAACAGTTAGCAAGACAATATTTTTCAAACATTTGAATAATGGAAATGCTATCAATGAAAATATTTCGTTGAACTCGAAGATTTAAAATGAATTTTGCATGCTGTGTGTCGATGGGCAGATGAAGCAACCAAATTTTTGACTAGAGGAAAGTAAAATATGATTGATAGTTACAACAACACCTTTATTCACTGTTGCCTGTTAGAGGTAGAAAACAAAGACCCTCGCTTTGAAAATCAAGCTTCTGAAAATGTTTTGCTTCGTTTTGCAGTAGTGATTCGGCATTGATTTAGCAACATTACACCATGACCGTTCAGGTCTGTGTGATTGCTTCCACAACGCAGTAAAGAAATAAAACATTACAGTGTGGACGTATTTAATTTTCGAGCCAGGCGAATGTAAAAGCTTGGTCTTCAGAAAACAACCAAGCGGTGAATTTGAGCAGAACCGAAGCTCAAACCACATGCTTTGATCTGTCTTTTGTAGCAAAATCAACGTCGACTCAAGTTGAACTTTCTGCATGCGCTGCTGCTTTAGCCGGTAATCCGTAAATACCGTACAATGTCGAATAGATCAAAAGATTTTAAGTGGTGGAGTTGTTTAAGGGTTTTCATGTGTCAACAACGCGGGGATTTTCCAAAGGTTCTACACGAAGTAAGCAAAACTGATGCCATGCTGTTGTGACCAATCTAAGCAAACTATCGAAATAGATCTTTGCAGAAAAGTTGTGTAGATACTGCCGCAGGCACGTTGGAGATTTATGTGGCGGTTGCACCAGTACCGTGTTTTGAAAAAAGCAATAATTTGATAGCATGTTTATCACGTTTCAAGTGTTCCAATGTTCCCAGTATCAAAAAGATGTGTGTTTGTTAAAATGTGGCCTTATTCATTTAATTTTTACAAAAATATTGGATGTTTTTGAACAGTGTAGGTACATGAAAAAACGGCGATTTTCTTTTTTGTCACCACTTTGTCAAAAAGATTTCGGTAAACCCTTAGCATCATCATTACGGTAATACACTGATGATGGCAACTGCGTTTGCCGGAACTTCCTCTGAAAATCGGAAGGCATGCAGATTACAGTCAACGCAAAATAAAAAGTGTTATTAAGCACGAAAAAAAGTTGGCCACGCTTGGTCTTTTAAGCATCAAAAGTATGCACGGGCTTCGCAAAAAGAAAAAAGGCAGACGACCTTACCATATCCGCTGCTGAGTGTTGTCAGATTTTTATCAGCATCGCTCGTGTTTGGAGTCAACAACACTGCCTGGGGGACTTCCTGGTGAAACCATAGCGTGGTGAGTAAACGCGAAAATATTTACAGTCAAAGATGTTTATTACGGTTTCGCTACAATCAGGTAAAAAAGAGTTTTGGACAAAAGTTCCTTTGATCATTTCATGGCATTTAGGTGGCAGCTCCTTGAGGTAGCTTTCCGAAGACGCCTCGATGCAGTATCGTCGTCAGGACAAAACAAAACACAATGAAAGCCACCGTTCTACCTGTTTGCTTTGAGTCTCACTTGCTTGAAGCGGTGTTGTGGTCCAGTGGTGTTTTCTGAGAAACGCAAATAACACCCACAAGTGGTGGGATGCAACGTGCAGCCGGGTTGGAATGTGCACCGGTAAATTCATTCCGCATACAGCTTGAAAAAGAATAGCATGTTTTAATCCGCGATGTTTTCAAGCAGTTTGAAGTAACTTTTGATGATTGTTAGAGAAATTTTAACTCATATNGTCACCCGCTGAAGAACAGCAACTAAACAGCGGTTTTAATCAGGGAGAAACCAAAGTTAAAAGTTCTAGGCATTTCATTACAGNGGTTTACGGTCATGGCATTTTTCGCACGACGGGAGTCGCGCAATTCCAATGCAAACACAGAGNGAGGGAATTCTGAATAAGCATTCAAATCNCTCCTAAACATTTTCCAAAATGAAAAAAGATAAAAGATTTGGGCCTTTTACCAAAAAGAGTCAAAAAGATGGGAAGTCGCAGAGATTCCAATCAAGAAAGCATTTTGAAATCAGTATTTACTGTTTCTTTTTATCTCATGTTTGCTTTGGCTGTGGCCAAAAAGCTTCGAACAATATGAAGAAAAAGGAGGCTAATCAGCCGACCAAGAGTCATAGAAACGANNAGCCTTATGACTCAATCATATCGNGTGAATTTAGTTCAGCAACTGAAATTCAGCAGGCAAGAAGTTGAGTTTAAAGTATGCATGCATGCCGTGCAATGACTTTTACCCAATTTTNGATACCGATACCATGACGACATTACTATAGTAGATATTCAAGCCCTTTCAACAGTTCTTCATGCCGCGTCTTGGATGAGTGAAAAGCTAGATTTTATAGGTAGTTACACTTCCTTTCGATAGATCTTGTTGTAAGCAGATATATGGAATTCCTGAGTGATTTAATTATAAAACAAACTGCTACTCCATCAGCACCATTGGAACTCATTTTGCACTGGGCAGTGAAGAAAGATTATTTCGTGCAACACTCTGCGCCCAGTGGTCGACTAAATGTATATAACTGTGTGCAAGCTTTTCTTTTTAACCTGATATTTATTTACCTTATTCAGTTGTTTCTCAAGCTTTTAACTCGAGGCATTACGTACCACTGTTTCGTGCAGCTTGTACACTTGCCGTTGTTTTTTAGAGCATTTTCTTTACAGGTCCTTGCCTATCTTTCAAATTTAAAGGTTTTTCTTTTTGGTTCATTGCGGCTTTTATATTTTGTAATTGCTTTTGCAGTGTTTGCACAAGTTGCCAACTCTTTCAAATATTTTGTTTCACATGTGTGCACATCTTTTAGTATTGTTTGTCTTGTGCTGTGTGCTTTCATAGTAATCAATCTCCCCGAAAGTTCTTTCTCTTGGCTTTGCACATTAGGATATATATTGCTTTTGCATTTGGAAAACATTCATCAATAACCCAGATTGCTCATATCTCAGTGTGGACCACGCTGATGGGTCACCCAGTCATGCACAATAACTTTAAAAACGCATTTTTATAGTTGTACATAATGCTTTTTTCATTTACCTGCTGTTTTATAAACGTTCAGTGATTAACCTGGTTTTAGTTTCAAAAGACTAATCTTAGGGGGACAACTTTGTATCGATGTACTTTTGTAAAAAGTAATTTCTGATCCTATGAAAGCAAGCACATGCATTCAGCGAATCACATACAGTGGCTGCCAGAAGGCGACACAATTTGTCAAATCGTTAACAATATCTTTGAAATGCGTGACATCTTGCCATCGAAAATTATTGAAAAATCTTTCTTTCAGGACTTTCCATTTTGCATGCGCTAACCCTATACCAAACAAATAATTTCTAGGCGCTTTTTCTCAACAAGTCAACTTCGCTGGATCTGCGCGCTTATTTGCATTCAGTTGTATTTTCCTTGTAACTTGGGAAACATTTTGCTTGGAAATAAATCTTTATGGTAAGATAATAAATCTTTATGGTAGATACAATAAACAACTTTCTTTTAGCATCTGGAAAGACATTTTGAAAATTTTTGTTTGACGACGTTTTTGAAACTTTCCGGTACTCTTAGTCTTCTCTTGAAAAAGTGATGTTTCCTGGGCAGCTTTCGTCGTTGAAATTAAAAGGCTTCTGAAAGTTTAAGCTTCCGTCTTCGAACTGGACATCTCTCCGATATGGTTTATAAAAACGCGGCAGATTCTGATGACTCAGCCTGGGTTTGCTTAGAAACGTTATTGTGCTGTTATCGTTTGCTTTTGTAGCCAGCCATTGGGGAAATAGGTTTTGCTGATTCTCTTCTACAACCACGTTTTTCGGAAATAGGATGGCGTGGTCATTGGGAAAAATAAGCACATTGACTAAATATCGCGGCGACATGTTTTGCGAAATGTAAGCCCTGGAGGCTTTTCAAGTGTAAAGAAACACCATTTATGATTGTTTGTTTAAATTCATCAATGTGCCCACCGATAAAGTTTTCGTGTCCAATCTGTCCCATCTCTGACCCGATAAGCCTGGACATGGGCAGCAGTAATTACCCACAAAACTACATATCCAAAAAAATCGTAGAACAACAACGAGAATCCTCCTGAAGTGCGGCGTATGCAGGGGCGTAACGTGGGGGGCACAATTACCCTGGCGCCGAATGACTACAGGGGTGCCGAATCATTGCGGGTGGCGCCGAATGACTGCGGTGAGCCCTTAAAAGTCCCAACAGTCTCTCTACAGTACATTTGCTTCCGAAAGAGCTCAGGTTCGAACATGGGGGAGCCCAACTTGCTTCTTGCCCCACACGCTCGTGGCCGTATGATAGGGATTGAGCGGCCTTTCAACAGAAACATTAGCACAATAAAAGTGCTAAGTGCGAGTTAAAACAGACGAATGGCAGAATGCCGAAAACGTTTGAATTCCTGGTGGCGCACATTGGATCGGTGCGGGTTGTTTAATGTTTTAAAACCTAAATGAGCTTAAAACCATTTAAAACGAAACAATTGAAAGTCAGGTGTTTCAAAGAGTTTGGTGAATTGTTATTTGGGACTTGCAAAGTGATTTCTGCTTTTATTAGATTTTATACTCGAGCATTATTTCAAAGTATTCATATTTTTGAACGTGACTAGTATTGCGGAGATTAGCAACTTTCTACTGTTTACCGTTTTAGTAAAAATGTTGCTGATTCACAAACAAGAGTATCTTTTCTACTGATGTTAATCCCAACTCTAAGTTCACGCGCATTTATTTAGCACGGCCGTTTTTTCGGGCTGGTTTGTGCAGAACGCGCGACGTAATGCCCAATCACAGGAAAGAAGTGAAATTAGACCCCAGACGCACAGGACCGTAGCAGCCAACGAAGAGTTGGGGCAAATTCACCCGCGCGCGACGCGATCGTCTGTCGGCAACTTCTCTCCTGCAAAAGCAATTGTCTCAACCGCACATCGGCAGCCAGCTGCAGAAAGTCTTTGGCTTGCTTGTCAACAGCATCGAAAGTGAAGCTTCACGTTGGTTCAACTCATTTGGGCTAAAAGCAGAAAGCTCTCGTTGCGCCTTCGACACCTCTCCGGTGTATCGGCTGCTGCCAGCTGGTGTGTTCCACAATGAGCAAACACATCCTTCGACGTCAACGAATACGCTTTACTTGTTTAGAGTTCCGCGAATCCAGTTCTCCTGCACGTCCAAGCAAACAACCGCAACAATAATCCCGACATTACAGCAAAGCACAACAGGCGTTGTTCCGAAAAAAAACAACCCTGGAATGAATCACGCAAGTGTAGGTTCACTGTTGTTGCTACATGACGATAAAGCGATGGGAACAATGGTAAACGCTCCCATTGTAATCGTTAAACAACGCAGAGGGACAAAGGTGGATAGAATCCGTACAACAACACAACTTGTTACCCAAGAGCCTGCTCTAAAGGTGACTTCCACTAGCTTTGTTTTTCAACAGCCTGCTCTAGTTTTTCGCAAAGGTAAGGTTTATGAAATAAGAACAGTATCTATACATAGACTTACATGAATGGATGGTTTCCTAATGGCTAAGCAATAAAACATGTTCGATTATCGAGTGAGAACTGCCAACAGCTAATTACATTTAAACAAACAACAAGGATTTAACCATCTACCAGGAAAAACACCAACTGGAACCCTGCAGTATTTTAGGGCTTTATTAAGACTGTTGTTGTTCAGTTTGTGGCTTTAAGCCTGTGGCTAGATTCACAATCACATTCCAGCCATAAAAATTTTTATATGTATTGCAACCAATTTTGGACTTCTGTGCAAGAATTTGCAATTCTGTACAGCACTTTCTGGCAATATTTTCTAAGCTTGGGCGAATTGCGATGCATTTGCGCTTTGCTGGTCCACCGCGCCACTGAATCTTTTGTGTTTATGAACTGCTGTATGACATTGTTATTGCACAAACTATGTCGTTCCATTCTGCAAGAATCAACATTTTGTTGCCCTTGACGGAAACTTTTGAAGAACTCACGTAATACACCTTTTGTAAGCCCTGTAAAATGAAAAATTATATTTTTCATTAATTACGTTTATATTTTTGTATGGTTATCTTTGTAACTTCACTAAAAATGTAGAACCAATGACAAGTTTACTGTCTATTTACACCATATTAATACTCACTATAACATGAAGCAAAAGTCTTTAGTGTTAGCGCTGTTTTAGCTTGTTTAAGTAGTACAGTAAATCCAAAGCACCAACTTAGGAAAAGTGCATTTATTTGTGATTTGAAGTGTATAAAAGTTCAATTGAAGTGTCAGTCAATTGTTTGTCACACCGTGACTGTAAAGAGAAATTTGCAGAAATCACAACAAACAACACTTTGCTATAACAACGTATTTTCGTTCATGAAATTATTTTTGTAATGTACGTTTAAACCTTGGTCATTGTTTGGGACGTCCGCCAATTAGCATCATTCATTTGTCGAAAACAACAAAACAATTCTGATTCAGCATTCACTTAAGCCCAACTGCGCTCTGTTAGTTGCACACGAACATTCTCTACTTTAAGTTTCCAAGTCGGCTTACGTGTCCTTGTTGAAACGAGGACGTTATAGTGCACGTTGTTGGAGCTTTATATTAGTTGCCTTTGAAAAGACTGAGCAGTGATTCTTTGCTATCCGCCAGTCGTAGGCGCACATGTCTCTGAACAAGCAAAGAAAATTGCAACTTTTGGCAAAACTTTGCTCGAAGAAAGAACTTATGTCATGTGTCCAAGCCAACGCAGGCAGCATTAGAAAGCTGCATCGTTGGATATATAATGGTTGTCTTTGCCACAATGCGATACGTGACGAAAACAATTCCAACCAAACGGACTCAATCGATCATGTCAACGAGGTTGAAAGTAACTTAACCATCGCCATTGAACAGTTTCAGCAAACGAAATAAAAGAAGAAAGGAGCACAAGAACGACTGAGAAAAATGACAGATACTAATAGCTTTGCTTAACTATGCATGCTTCCCCGTTCAAGCTGATTACTCGATATCCGATCCATAGACACAAGCTAATAAACTACCAATTCCACATGTCCCTGACGTTGCGAAATCGCAGTGAGCTTTTATATTGTTACCTGCCAGAAGGGCAGTAATCGGAGTGAGGGCGGCAACCAGCTGACATTTTCGGGGAACAAAGTGATTGTAACTTATCGTTTCACCAAACAATTAAAATAGTCTTTGGCGCTTTTAAAATGTTTTTGAAAATGTCATGGGGAGAAATTGCCTGGTTGCTCCTCACCTGGTTGCGGGCCTGATCAAAGTGACTATACGCACTTGCGTTGCGGTGGCGAAAAGCGTTTGTGGATCATGTTCAAGCAGATGCTGTATTAGAAAAGCGGTTGGTCAATAACTTTCATCTGAATGTATACGTGACTATTGAAGCGGACGAAGCGGTGTGTAATCTCAAACAACGAGTCAGGGCACTGCGGTCTGACTTTGGGGTTTACCAGCTGCGACAGTATGTTTTTTTGGCAGGAGACAAATCACGTCATAATCTGTCGTTTCACACCCAAAGTACGTCATCTCGATGACGGATTTGAAAACTTACAGGCGATCTGCTGTTTCTTCGTGTGGCTTTCGTGACCACCCTGCTGGATCGCGTAGGTTGATATAACCGACAATGCAAGAGAGATACGTTTCATTGAAGGAACGTGCGTATTATTTAGTCAAGGACAAGGAAAACTGTTCTTAGGTTACGTAGTAGTTTTCATAGTCTTGTATCAAACCCTTTTCAGCCATTTAAATCCCTGCTACACATTAGAAATCAAACAACTAAACGTTGGACGTTGTTTTTGAAAGAGCAGTAATGCACTACATTTTTATTAATTTTCCAACGTTTGTATCTTTTCGTTGGTTCAAGTAATAGGTTTTCCCTCGTCTCTCACGACTACACAGCAAAACTTAAATTTAATCATATCTGGAAAGTGGCAAAACGTCAGTTGATCATGAACTTGCAGAAAACGAGTAAAGGCCGCAGTTGACTTGACCAAGACTCTTTCAGGTTTAAGATTACTTATAAGCATTGTGTTAAAAAAATGCCGACAATGTGTCTTTACACGCTGCACAAACAAAAAAATTGCATTCCGTAAGCCTAGCAACACTGTACAAAACTACAGCACTCAGATGTCGAACCTTCTAACAACTTTCCACAAATGCAAGAAGCGTTTGATTGCGCCAAGTTTTCATGTATCTCATTTGTATTTTGCTTGAGACCATTGCGTTTAATGTTTGCGTGACCACAAGAAGTAGTAACACTGTGGCTCATTAAAACTATTAATTCCAAATTATCAACGGATACGCATAATGCCCTTTGTTGCTAACTGCTTTGCTCTTAAACGTGCCAGAAAATTATTAAGAAGCGCCAGTTTTTTCTAAGCATTTACTTAAAATAGAAAAGTGTAAGCGTTCTTATCCGATCGATAAGTCAGGTAATGACCCTACAGGCTTTTTACTAGCAGTGAAGTTTTATTACCTTTCACAAAAATATAGATGTTGCAAGTTACACCTCTGAAATAAATGAAAGCTTACGACAATGGCAATAATTCACCATTACCTCAAATAATGAACCTTTGGCAAACTGTACGCGGTTTATTTTAATAGCACAATTTCCAAACGTAACGTATGAAATTCTCGTCATTTGATACAACCTAAAACAACGCTCAAAACCAGACAAAGAGAAACTGTCAACTTCCGCTGTTTACCCAAACAACAACGGTTGCTTTCCAAACACATCAGTAAAACACGGGCGTGTGTTACAGTGATTTTCGTCTTGGCGGAACTAATTACTCAATGCGGTTGAAAGACGTCACTACCGTCAAAACAGTCGATACCGTATGAACTGAGTAAATGTCTCAGGTCTGGTTCATAACATACGTGTTCGCAGTGCGGTAGTGCACCATGCTATGCTGCAGGATCACTTTGTAGCTAGAACTGTACTGTTGAACATCACGAATCCTGTTGAAATGATAGTGCGTCCGCTTTGGTGTTGGTAGATCTGGATTTCGGCTCTACGCCGAATCTCACCTGGACTACGTAAACTGGTATTGTGGCCATGGCCGGTGCAAACCATTCCAGCGCCCTAGGCAAGATCCATTTTCAACGCCCCCTCATAGCTTATGCCATCATCCTGCTTAATCAACCGTGGCCCGATCTGTTTAAGCGTAAACAAAAACAGACTCTTTGCTCTTTGTACATTTTAAATTTGCCGGTGCGTCCTAGACAAGATCCATTCCAACACTCCTCCACCCAAAAGACCCTTTTAAGGACGATTTTTTACATCAAGTTAATTTATTCGATGCATGCCGAGTTTATTTGAACACCCAATTCATCAAAACATTATCTACGCAAGTAACAGGCGTTACAACATTCACATGAACAAAAATTCTGCCAAAGACCTCAAAAAATTTTTTACAGTCTGGTGTCGTAACAATTGAAGACGTTCAGCATGCACAACAAAGCTCTGACATCAGCGAAGGTCACCAATGTTGGTTATGTTCAGGGACGCAGCCAGGATTTTTCTAAGGGGGGGGGGGGGC
>JGI24158J21664_10010399_pt1 | contig 12406 bp, 5 predicted proteins | sample Ectturendosymbi3_FD_21664 | JGI IMG/M metagenome (IMG submission 21664) | reverse complement strand
TTTGAACAGCTCTCTAGCTCTAGCGGCTGGCGAGTTATGGCCAAAAGAGTGCCGGCCCCGATCTTGGCCATTTCAGGACGTAAAGGGTTAAAGACTTTATTCAGAAAAGGGTTATTTTTCTTTTGTGAACTACTCCATACTGATTTCTACTTTTTCATTTGGAAATACAATAACCACTTACAATCAAAACCAGTATTTTTGTAAAAACAACTAATACAGTATATGCTGTGCATTCAGTATTGAAGATCACAATTTACATATTTTGTATGCACAGTTATCTTTCATAGGTTTCGTATAACTTTGAAAAGTGTCAATAGTGTGATTTATGCATTTTGAAGTACAGAAAATGAACCGTTGTTTGACCGCAAGTGTGGTGTTAGAGCTTTAGAGGCCGAAAAATTCTTCTGCTGGACGGTTTTCAGACACAATATTCCTTGTTAGTTCTTCTGCCACTTTTTGTATTTATTATCTGCAGCTTATATTGGTAGGACAGACAAACTTGTAAGTTACCCAATTGTTGATAAAAACCTTATCAAACATCATAAAGCATTTGCACATGCCACCTAGTTCCTGCTTTTAGAGAAAAGTCTCGTTGTTTGATCATATATGTCACCCCCCACTTTGGTGGCATTGTATTACAGTACTTAGTAAGGTTTCTTTTTCGGATTTTCATTGCTTGAAACTTGAACATCTGGATGTAGGCTACTCAAAATTGCCAGGTTTTTCTTTGAATTGCACTGGTATGATATAAGTGTGGCGTTTCACTATCAAACCGAAACACTTCTGTTTTGTACAGATCCTTTTTATTTTTGTACACTTCTAGAACTGCCTGTTTTGTGGCATTGTTCTAGCGAGACTGAACTGCTTTTCAGTGAACCACTGCACCAGGTCAAGTGAGGTGAAAAATTATTACTTGTGACATTGGAACATAGCTGGAAAACCTGGCCCATTAGCTTCATAACAACATCAGCAGTAGAGCGCACTCACGTCTGAACTCTGTGTGTTTTTTTCCTACATAAAAAACACGTAGAAAAAATACTTGTTTTCAACATCAACTGCCCATCAGAACTTCAAATCAAACTAGTCTCGTTTGTTAGCCATGTACTGGATGAATTTGCAACGTGCCTAGCTTTGGCAACAACTGCTCATCCACGGTAATGCAGTACTTGCTGAGGAAAAAATACTTTTTGGAAGTTTTCTAAGAAACTATGCTGAAGTTGTGAATCGAGAGCAAATTTATCGTGCAAAGATTTTCTGCGCCTTTCTATCTTCAGATCAAAGCGAAGATATCTCATAGGTTCTAAAAATTTGATGTTACTGGGCATAGTTTGTGCAAACATTGCATATCCCCATGACTTCTATACCCCATAAAATTTTCACACAAAAGTTGCATCCTCCTATCACACCATGAACAACCACCAAGCTATGAACTTTTTCAGTTCAAAAAGAGCAACATCCCAGGTTTGTTGTTTTACACCTGCCTCAACAGTGCATTTCCTTATATTTCACAACATAGGCTCAACACAAAGTATTCCAAACAATGTAACCGGACTGCCAGAAACTGGATGAATACACGCACAGACACTAGAGTCCTGCACGGGTTGAAAATTTTTGTCCGCTCCAGCCCCACACCTGCAAATTCCAAACCCATCCCACACTTGCAAACTTCTAACCTGCATCTCCCCCACAGGCCCTCCCAACTCGCACCCACCTCACACTGTTTCCGTCCCAAATCTGCACCTGTCACACAAAACTACCTCACACTGTTTCCGTCCCAAATCTGCACCTGTCACACAAAACTACTAAAAACTCATGCCACATGTTTCATCGCTAGTGGCAATTTATTCAGTGATTCATTTCAAAACTAACATAAGTCTTTAAAAAATCTGTAAAATAAGAAAGCGCAACCTTCTTTCCTGCTCATGTCACTTTCACATGCATTCAGTCAATATTCAGTAACCCGCACAAAGAATTTTATTATCCCGTGTCTCAACCCATGCCTGCCCCACACTCGCAGCTGTGTATCTCTGCAGGTTCCCACATCTGCACTGCAAATGTGGGTACACACAACCCATGTGGGTTAACCCACCCCATGCAGGACTCTAACTGACACACACACATATACTGACTTAAACTTAATTGTAATTGTAGACCTTCGGTTTTAGAGATTGTTCTGTGTATCAAACCAATGAATAGTGTAACTAAAATACAAGTGAACTAAAAGAAAGGTGATTAATACTAAGGTCATACACTATTTTATTTGGTTTTAAATCTTGGATTTCTTAAAAAAAACAGTTTTTTTTCTGTTACATAGTAATTAAAGTCTGATGTGAAGATAACCACAAATATTGAGTAGCATTTTATTGCATCATAAAGAAGTTCATTAGTTGTGAAGATGATCAAAAGAAAAAAAAAGTTTGTTTACAGCACTAACCAATGTATACAAAATCTTTGCTAGCAGTTCATTTTGTCAGCATTAAGCTACGCATAATGTGACAAAAAGACATTACCTCCATACTGATTCGCCATCCTTGCATTCCAGAAACACCACACTGGTAATTTTCAATGTCTTCAAAATCCTGCGATTTCTTTTCCAAAGCAGGAGATGATAAATATGCTCCCATTTTATGTGCTATGAATCACTAAGCAATCAAGTGAGCAAATAAGAACATACACTTAACTGCATCAAGCACTCACTGCGACATGCAGTTGTATAGCTACAACATGGAAACAATACGTGAAGTAACTGGTAAAATTCAAAAACAAATGAAGTTGCTTCAATCAAAATTTCATCAGCAATAGAGCAACACTCATATTATAATGTAACACAACTACAACTAGTAGCAAAAGCAGTGACAAAATCAACATTCTCTAGGCTTGTACAAAGTACACAATCATGGCTTACATAATGATCATTTTCACATGTGGAACATAATAGCTGATATCAATGTCATTGACCACTAATATCAGCCTAAACTAAAGCAAATATATTTGATTGATTACTGTCATATTTCATTATAAATAAAGAGATACTCCAGCAAGATTCTGCACATTGAACTGTCTCCAACCTCAATGGTTGCTGATTTGTGATATGCTTGCTAGAATTAATTAAAACTGATCATGGAATTGGAAACGTGGGAATAAATTTGGATTCTTAATACCTTCACTACCAGGGTTTCAGCCTAAATCAGCAGATGACACGCGTCTTGGCAATGGCATAAATCCTCCGCCAATTGCGCTAGAGAGCTGTTCAAACCCTTGAAAGATTTGACAAGTCTTCGAGTCTATAATGAAAATACAATTTTTTGAGTTTGGATATAGGATTTTTTGTGAGTGACGTCATAAGCAGAGTAGTTTCAAGCCTTTTCGGTCCACTTAATCTGGCCCTGGACCCAAACCACTACATGGTAGCATTTCGTTAAAGTTTTTATGGGAAACTAGGCTAAAATCTGAGTCCTTTGATACTTTGGATGTCTTGCTGAGGTTTGGGATTAAATGTTTATGAGCTAAACACAATAAAATTTAATTAATTAATCTCATTATTGCATCATTATTCAATTTGATTTTTTTAGGCCATAACTTTTGAACCAGAAACTATAAATTCAATCAAAGGCTCAAAAGATTTAGATTATAGCCTAGTTTCCAATGAGAACTTGAGCAAAATACTTCCATTTAGTGGTTGGGCCCCAGGCCAGGTAATATGAGCCAAAATGGCCAAAAGCCTTCCTCACTATGATGTCACTACTCACAAAAAATCCGAAACCCAAAAATTTTTTTTTTCATTGCAGACTTAAAGACTTGCCAAGTCTTTTGAGGGTTTGAACAGCTCTCTAGCACAATCAACTGGTGAGTTATGGAGTTGGAAAGTAGTGCAAAAATATCGGCTCGTGCATGATTTTTAGGTACGATATATTCATATACCAGCTTTGAAGGTGTTGAGAAACCAAACTGTCAGTAGTCTCAACATTTTTTAATGAGTTTTCATATTCAAAACATGTCTTTTTACTTTGTTTTTTGATGCTAAAACATCTGTAAAACCAAATTTGTTAAGTCGTTCACAAACCACACCAAATTTTAAATGGTGCAATATGTGTTGATATAGATACAAATGTCAACAATTAAATTGCTAATCATTTAGTTTAGTCTGTGCAGTCAAAACTGCAGATGTTAATACAACAGAGTTTGCAAAAAATTGTCTGCCTACAAATAAACAATTTAATGAAAATTTAACTTAACGAAAACAGACAATGATGGAAATTATTCACAAGTGCATCAGTAGTGTTACGTAGCTATAGCTTTCATGACATGAAAACTTAGTTAACTGCAGTCAGTGCCACAGACAATTCTGAGGTCTTGAAACAAAGACTATAAAACCAACTAATGGCCTGAGTTCATATTAATAACATATTAGAAAAAGAACTGCAGTTTTATCAGACACCACCAAATTTCTAGGCAGTAAAAAAATAGCAAGCAATTGCAAAAATATTTATCGATTCAAAGAACTACAAGCCTGTTTGTGATTTTTGCCTGTTTTCACCAGTTGCCTAAAACACATTGTAAATTAAAGCAGAAGCAAGTGCTTTAAATAAACATTCCATTTTTTCTTTTCACAGTCTGTGAACATACATAGTTAAAAGGGAAAAAAATTATAGCGAGCACACACAAAAAATTTGGCCAGACATCTTACAGTAAGTAGCTAGCCTGATACTGCACTAATCAGTGTGTGCAGATAAGCACCCCTACACCAACATTATCAAGATTGCTAACTTTTATATCAAGTCACCATGCCATTGTTCAAGTAGGTACACCAATTTGTGAAAAATCAGTATCTCCAGGAAAGAATTCCCTACAACGAGTTTCACTCATCTGTACTCTTTACGATTAGTATGTACTGATTGTATTGACTTAATTTTACCATTCAGTTTGACCTAAATTCGTAGTTTAAACATTTTTCTAAATGAAGGAACAGGTAGTAATTGTGGACTGCATCATGTATAGCATTTGCAAGATGTTAGCAAACTCTAAGACTTCATACAGAAATCAAAGTTTTGTTTTATTGATCTGGAATTTCATTATCTTTAAATTGCTCCTTGTATTTCTAGCAACTAAGCTTTAAGAAACAAGTTAAATTTTTTGCTACTTCTTGTCTGAAAAATGCTTGATGTTCAACATTCTGGTTAAACTAAAATCTGATACAAATCATTTAAAACACCAAGTTCAAAAATATACACAACCAAGGTTATTTAAAAAACTAGGACTTACAATATCACTTATCATGCATCAAAGATTCATAAAAATTTTCAAAATAGGGATTAGAATTTTGGTTAGATTTTGCCTAAAATCAATTAGCATCAATAAATCACCACCTTATTAAACTTATAACTTACATCTGACCCGGACAGTTAGTTGAGCACACGTCACCAAATCTGGTAGGCTGGTTTCGATCACTGGTTGGGTCATACCGATGACTTAAAAATTGCTACTTGTCCAGCCTTGTGCTCAGCAATGATGGATGGGTGCGTGGATATAGTTCATGTATGGTGTTGCCATTGACTTGCTACTAGTGCAACATTCACTGTGAAAGAAGCCGTGTTGCCCATGGTGCAAGCATACAAAGATGACCATTGCAGGACACTCATAGCGCTCCAAAAAGAGTACAAAAAGCAAGTATAAACAAAACTGAACTGGCCGTCTGATCCTGTCATTATTTTTTATATCTGTTAGGATAGGGTTTCAGTGGAAAAAACACATATAACTGCAAAAAGAATTATTTTACAACATTTCTTAAAATATTCTTGAGAGAGTGGTTTTTTTGTGTACTATAACAACTACTGTTTTTTTTAATTTTGTGACATAGACCATTGTTTTGCAAACTAATTTTGTGTTGCTTTATTATATCATTACAAAATTTTGACACATTAAAATTGGAAACAGATATCAAACTTGATGTGTGCTATTAGCCAATTCCACCAAGATTCACTAGAATGCTAATGATAAGTATATAAACAAGGCTGATAACATACTATATTTGCTACGCATATAAACTATGATGGCAAATATTTGCAGTGTAGCAAAAGTCATGCAACAATCCTACAATCAAGAAATAAGCATGAGTAGCAAACATTGTTCATGTTATAAGCATTTACAAGTATTATCAAGATTCAAGCTGTACATTAATACAGCGCTTCTCAACTGGTGGGCTGCGAAGCTCCTTCAGCTGGGTCACGAAATGTTCCGAGATAATGCAATAATTACGCCTAGTCATGAGATCTGAAACATATTTTTTGTGAAGTGGGCCCAAAATCAAAGTCTCAACGAAAAGTTGGCCACGACATCAAAAAGGTTGAGAAGCGCTGCATTAATAGATGTTTGCTTTAAACCTCGGTAAACAATCCTGTGAGAAAGCAATGAAAAGTGACAGAAGTATGAAGCAATTAGTCACTGAAAAGCAGGGTGGTTGTAAAAAACCTGACCCAAAAAAAACCACCCAGGATTTTTTTAAAAAAGCCCACTTAAAAAAACCTAATAAAACCTACCAAACAACCCACTCTACTTTTTCTTTCAAAAATCTACCAAGAAGTAAAAAATATAATAAGCAGGACACTTTTATAGTTATCTGTAATTGTTTTTTTCAATCAAACAAACAAACAGCAATAAAATTTAAAGGACTTGAAGAAAAGAGAAGAATATAATAAACAGTTTGAGCAAATTCTAATGGTTATCTTTTTCAGCTCTGCACAATCGGTATATTTTCACCAATTTTTCTGCCTTCTCTAAATCTAAACTTCTTATTTTGAAACATACCAAATCATATTTTGAAAAAATACACTCTGTAGATGCTGAACTAGCAGGGCATGCACGTAAACTTGACGTGAAACTGCAGAGTTTGTGTGGTAGTGGTTTTTCTCTGTTTGCTATGCGCATGCTTGCCAAGCCTTATCATTTAGGAGTGAACTGACCAACAACACCTTGCGAAATCAAAGATGGGGTACATTGCTTTGCCCTCAACTTTGAATGCCATAATAGGTATAACATAACAAGTTATTATTGTGTAATTCTGAAAACAGTCATATTGCATGATGGAATAAAAACAATTCAGAATGGAGTTTTTCTGTTTTCTTTGAAAAAATAAGAAAATCTTGTTTCTTTTTGAAAAACCAAAACAATGTTTTTTTTTAAAAAACCTAAAAAAAACAGGTGGGTTGTTTTTTTTCGTTTTTTTGAAAAAACCCGGGTTTTTCTCAACCCTGCTGAAAAGGTGACAAAGCTGAATCAATCAGCAAATTTTTAACAGAAAATGGATCTATGTAAATATATATAACGCATCTGTAGTGTTCATGTATGATTCATGATTGATGTCACATTAACATAGAATCATACCAGATTTTTTCATTGTGATTGGGGAGCAGAGCACACAAGAAATGGTATGTGATTTAGGCAAATGATTTAGTTTCATATGTAAAGCACATTGACACTTTTGCCAACGTGTTAGCTTTTTATCACCTTGTTGCAAATCGGTCCACCATCAGAATGAATTCAATGCAAATACTGTCACTTGAATGTCATCAAATCAGTATTAATATAATTCACATTGCATTAACTTCAGGCGTACTCTAATTGGTCTTCCTTGTTTGTCCTACCGAAATGAAATGGTTGTCACAACTGAGAGTTGACTGCACACAACACAGTGCATACATGCAGAACATGTGGATTTAGCCAATTTATACATATTATAAATGGGTCCAATTCTATGACCCATATATGTATGCATCTATATCCTTGTAGACAGCTGTTTACTATATGTATCTACCCTTGTGGACAACTCTAAAAATAACCTTGTGGCCAGATTTTCTTCTATATGCAGCTGCATATTAGTTTAATTAAAAAAGTTAACACCTTGGCTTACGTTACGCTAAAATCCAGCAATTTGTACACGTTTTAGCATGGGAATATCTCTGCTGACGAATGTGCTAGAGAGGTGTTCAAACCCTCAAAAGATTCAGCAAGTCTTCGCATCTGCAATGAAAAACAAATTTTTTGGTTTTGGGTTTTGGATTTTTTGTGAGTGACATCATAAGTGGAGTTGTTTTAGGCCTTTTTGGCCCACTTCATCTGGCCCTAACCTCAAAGCATTAGATCAGTGGTTCTCAAACTGTGGTACGCGAGGGCTTTTCAGGTGGTACACGAGCAGCTTTCCTGTCATATTCGAAAAGCTTTGAAAATTCGTTTCTGTGTTATAATTCGTTCGTGTGTTATGCTAATGTTGCTAATTTGTTTATTTGCTTTATATCAATCTTAAGTACATTTTGAGCAAATTACGTTCTTCTGAAACCAGGGGTGTATACTCCAACATCAAAAAACATCAGGCGGTACGTGATCTCAAAAAGTTTGAGAACCACTGCGTCAGATGGTAGTGTTTCGCTCAAGTTTTTATTGGAAACTAGGCTAAAATCTGAGTCTTTTGATACTTTGATCGACTTGCTGGGGTTTCTGGTTCAAAAGTTGTGATTTGCAATTAACAAACATAGTAATTAATACCCTAATTAGATAATTACTTTGTTTGTTTATTTTATATCATAACTTTTGAACCAGAAATGGTAAAAAGTTGATCAAGGTCTTAAAAGATGCAGATTCTAGCCTAGTTTCCATTGCAAACTTGAGAAAAATACTTCTGTCTAATGGTTGGGCCCAGGTCAGATACCAGCAGCCAAAAAGGGCCATAAACCTACTTTACTTATGATGTCACTCACGAAAAAACAAAAACCAAAAACTTTTTTTTTTCATCACTGACTCAAAGGTTTGCCAAATCTTTTGAGACTTTCAACAGCTCTCTAGCGCAATCAGTTAAAGAGTCATGCAGTTGGTAAGTCCACGAAAATATCCCTGGTTTTTCCCTGATCTCCAAGTATGATATATTCGTAGACTAACATCCAAAGCGTTACAAGCATGCATGAAACAATGGCTGCAATACACCCACCAATGATCAGTTGACCATAATTGTTTGCATATGACTGGATGTCATAGTGGAACAAATAAATCTGATGGCATTGGGGATCATAGAACAAGAGATAGCATTGGGGATCATAGAACAAGAAATGATTTGGGAATTAGATAACTGATTGTTAAGTTAATTGCTTTTTAGCCAATATTTATAAGGATGACAAATTAGGTGAGTATATAGAATATAGCTTTACCAAAATGTTAGATGTCAAAAAAGTTAAAATAATAATTGTTAAATATTTCACAAGACTTGTTAAGTGGATTAAAATGCCCAATACTAGGGGTTTTTTAAGGCATTTTAGGGACCCGATTCGGGTTCTTAGAACCAGAGAAAATTATCATCGGGTCCCTAAAATCAGAGAAAATCGGATCCCTAGAATCAGAGAAATCGGGTCCCTATAGATCCATACCAGGTGCCTAACATTTTCCTTAAAAAAAAACCCTACCAATACATTTCTTTATTCAGTATTTAAAAAACATGCATCTTCCTTTGTTGATTAACAAGAAAGTAGTAGCCCTGATCAGAAAATAGGGTTTACTGGCAACAAAATCACTAGCGCCGTTTAAATGCAGATTCACTGTACAAACATATATATTCTCCTTTGGTGAAAAGGTAGCTAACTATGTTTTTATCTTCAGCTGGTGCAATTTAAGCATTTATTGAAATGATGAGATCAAATGCACAAAAAATTTATAAATCTAAAGCTAGGACAAAGCTAAGTTAGAAAATGCACTATGCATCAAAGCAGTCCTAAATGAATCCACAATAATAAATTTCTAAATGATAGTTTGCAGTTTTTTGTTAATTTTTGAATAAAAAAAACATCAACAGCAAACAACTGAGTAATATTTGCAACATGTCATATCTTCATGTACGTACAACCAGAAATCACACATTTACATCAAGCACATCACTGCGCCTGATTGGCGCTTTCATAAATTGACAGCATTTGTATATATCTTAGAAAGATTTTAGTTCAAGTAAAGAAAGTTGGAGAATAATAACTCAATGTGATTTTTGAAAGTCTGCAAAACAGATTTTGTTAGTGACCATGTTACTTGTACTGCAGACTATATTTTCTAAAAATTTAACACACATTGGGACTAAGCTAAAAAGGTACTATACATAGGCTAGTAAGTATTATTATACATAGTTTGAAAAAATTTCCATCTGCCTACACACCCTCTATACCCCCGTGAATCTTTGAAATCAATTTCACAAAAAAAAGTAATATTAGACAAGCCAATATTACAGATGCAAGTCCCAGGCTGGTTGCGATTTGGTGCAGGGACGTATGATTCATTAAGAACTACGATGCTACACCTACACTCATCAGGGTTGCCGATCTAGCGGTTTTCCCGCTAGATCTAATGAGTGTAGATTGTTAAAGTGTTAGTCGTGATAAAAACGCTTGTACTGAAAATAAATCACATTCAGCTTTGGTGCTAAGCAATAAGATCATTTTGAAAATGTTAAAAACGAAAAGATTTCTTTGCATAGTTTCCTACGTTCAGCTCACGTCACCACGCAGCTCGCACGCGCTTCTGTCTACAATGCATTCTCTCACAGGGTCGGTGGTGTACAAGATCAGGATTTAGAATCCAATCCTGCCGTGATATTTAATTTTTTTGGATTCGATTTGGATTTCGTTTCCCTTTCAACCAGATCCGGTTCAACCAATTCAAGTAAACTGTAGCCATTACAAAACAAGATATGGAATAATAGTTGAACAAAGAAAAATTACAACATTTCGAAATCATATCAGTAAAAATCTACTTTTCTAATTTATCTCGCAGAATGCAATGTTCCCTGCCGCTCAGGATCCTAACTTTCAAGTGGTGGAGTCCATCAGCCCAGAGCAGCGTTGAACGTGATCCGGTCACCGGAGCGGGATCCCACCGGGTTCTGCACTTCAGAACCGGATCCGGATTGGACTGAATTTTGAAAAAAACTCAACCGGATAAGATATGGGTATCCAACCTGTATTGATCACTGCAGTAAAATGCTTAATCAGAGTTTTTTCGGATATAAACCGGATTGGATCAAATATTTCGGCATGCCTACCGGATAAGGATCGGACGGGATTACTGAAAGAAAATTTTGGACTGGATTAGGATTTCGAAAATCTCCGATTTCTTCAACACTAGTCCAGGGCAGCAGAAGTGGCAGGAGTTGGAAATGGCATGGGCCTCCAATTGTCCAGATTTTGGGCGGGCCGCTGAGGTTGAACGAGCGGGCCGCTAACGAAAGTTTTAGCGGTTGGACTTCACCGAGCTGCTACGAGCCACCCGCTGATGTTGAAAAAAACAAAAATTTTCTGAGTTGAAAGAACCACTTGGTGGCAATAAAAGTGACTGAAACCACTTGGCATTGCATTGCCGTTGGTGTATTTTAAAGCAAATTTGCTTTTCCCATATGTCAGCACTACGTCAGGCGCGACCGGCAGCTACACTTAAAGTAACTTTTCGTGCATGGTGACAACTTCTTGCATGAGCATGACGTTTAGCGGTTTTGGTGCTGAGTTGCTTCTTGGAGGAAACGTGTTGTGCAACATTTTGATGGCGTGCTATAGGTGATTTTGATATATGCACCAAATCACAATCGCTTTGTAGGTAAGGTTGCGGGGTTTTACGTTTAGAGTTTTAAGTTTAGGGATTCAGGTTTAAGCTAAAGGTCGAAGGTTTTATGGTGAGTCATCAGGTTTAGGCTTGTAGGATGAGAGTTTTAGGTTGAGAGCAGAATGGCCTCCAGAAAACATTCAATAGGGGAGCTTTACTTTTGTGCGGGGGTCTTGACATTCCAAAATTGACAACAAATCCACTGATTCATATTCAGTATGTGGGGGCTTGGAGCTTTTTTAGGGGGGCTAAGCCCAAAAAAGCTATCCCATGGTGACGGGACTGGTTGAGGGTTTTATTTTTAGGTTTAGGGATTTAGGTGGTTTTGTGGTTATGGTTAGGGTTTATGTTTCGGGTTTTAGATTTGGGTTTTTTAACGACCGCGCGTTTTTGGTTATAACTCGCCAGCCGCTATAGCTAGAGAGTTGTTCAAACCCTCTACGGATGCAGCAAGTCTTCTTGGTTCGATTTTAAAAAAAATTTTTGATTTGGGTGAGGGGTTCGCCTGTGACGGGCTCGTAAAGTGTTTTTTTTTTGTTTTTTACCAACTTTGACAGGCCCTGGACGCTAATCCAATGGGCCGAAATTTTGGCTTAAACTTTTTTTAGAAACTAGATAATCTCCCGCGTCGATAGAGCCCTTGCTTGACCTTCTAGCATGTCTGGAACCAAAGTTATTGCCCAAAAAAAACATTTTACCCCCAAATTCGGAAAATGCATGAGTCTCCCATTGGCGGCTAGACTAGCTCGCGATAACCCACGATTACTCCCCGCTAGAATATGTTAGC
>JGI24158J21664_10010396_pt1 | contig 12408 bp, 5 predicted proteins | sample Ectturendosymbi3_FD_21664 | JGI IMG/M metagenome (IMG submission 21664) | reverse complement strand
CCTCTTCCAATTACACGTGCATAGTGTTATTCCTTGCCTTTGTTCGTTACCAACAGAACCATCACCAGAAGGTCTTCAATTGGGAGACTACGTTTGTGCAGTGGGACTGACTTTCTAAAATTTGACAAAGAATCCACTGATTTATAGTGTGTCTTATTTCAATTTTGGGGACTTGTAGTTTTTTTGGGGGTCTAAGCCCACCAAAGCCACCGTAGCGACGGGACTGGTTACCAACAGACATCTATTTCGAAAATTGTATTACCAAACCATGCCAGCTGTGACATACAGGCCTTTTGGATGTTCAGCAGTGATTACAACGTCTTACGTTCGACAGTGATTGCGATAAACAACTTAATTCAGTACACGCACTGCCAAGCTGTACAACCATTTCGATTAACTCTCGTTTTAATAAAAACGTTAACCGCTATCATATCTAAAAATATCGTTTATCCTTGCGTTAGGTTTTCAGACTAAGGTTCTTGCCTCAAATTCATCAAAATGAGAGCAACGCTTTTTTTACTTTTCTCGTTGAAATAACTTCTGCCATGACTGCCAATGTTCAAAGTGTACCGTTGAACAAAGTCGACTTCACGAAAACCACATTGCCTATCGTCTGGCTCTTGTTCACTCTACTTGCAGTTGAAGCCTACAACCTAAGCTCAAAGTTATCCACGAAAATAGACCAAATGCACTATCCTGCTTCAAGAACGTCGTTTCCGACACCATTACGTCAAGCAGAAAAGCAGCAGTTGTATTGAAACTGAGAAACGTTATCTTTGCAAAGTTCTTCACTTCAACCGCCAAAGCTTAATGTTGATAGGTCCACCCAATGACTGGGCTACAGTATGGCAGTTATTGAAAATACCCCACTGAACATTAAAAAATAGCATGAGATGTGCCAAGAAATGTTTTCTTTTATAATTTTGGCGACGGCAATTAGCGGCATGCCAACGCCTGAAATTTGCTTCTTACAGGGGCAGTTTAGGCTAACGATTTTACCCAAGGAGCACCACGGCGAGTCTGTGAATTGGACACACAACCTTCCAATTGAGAGGCGGACGCTCTACCACATTAGTCTATCGCCGCCGCAGCGAAATCTTTGTCGCCAATTCCTAGGTGTCAGGAGATGTTATGACGGGGAGCTGGGGAGTTACTGTGAAACCAAAGATACGAGAAAAAGGATTAAGCTAGCCTTGGTTATTTACCGTGATTTCATGCAAAAAAATTTATCAGATTTTGGGAGGAAGGGCAATATAAACCAAAAACAGCTGGAGCCCTAACGTTTTTACTCTGCGGTCGAAGGTCATCTCTTTCCTTTGTGCAAAGGACATTTTGACTGAGATGGCTGAAATAGCTTGGTCTGGCGAGTAAAGTGTAGGGACTGGGGCACAATTGACCCCCAAGTAAACATGCCCGAAAATAGGGGGCACAGGAAAATTTTTCGCTCCCCTTGGAAAAATGTTTTGGACGTAGTTTAAAACTATTGGACATTAAAAATTTTGGGCCCCTCTCAGAAAACTCTTCGCCACGCAAACATTTTATCAACCCACTCACTCTAAAGCCACATGTCATGCTTTTTTAGGCTAGCCTAGCAGTCTAGAGCTTCTAAACATGAAATTTGAAAAGCGGTAGAATATTTAAAAATGTATTTAGAATAACAACGAAAAACTAGAACTTTTAAATTGCTTTCAAAAATTAATTTTAGGTCAGCGAAGTGCCGCCCCCCTTTAAGTGCCGCCCGGGGCTCGTGGCCCCCGCCCCGCTCCCCCCCCCTTGCTACGCCACTGCGTGTTATGTTATTCCCAACGCTACGAAGAGAGTTTCTTCAGTTTGCAACGATTACTAAAACATGAGGATGAAATATTGATGAAGAAACTTAAAAATTATTAATCTAACTGCCTTCATTCTAAAAGGATATTAAATTGAGGAAGAAAAAAGCTCAGTCAACATCAGATGTGTTGCCAAAACATCAGACATCAGAAATTTCTCTCAAAACATCAGAAGTGGCAGTACTGATGCATATCATCCCCGTGTGCACCTTAGGAAGGCCCCAGCTTTGTGGCGTATTAGCTACACATCAATTGACACTACTGGTAATTCAGATATCTAACTAATAGCTTGTTTTCACGCTAGCAGAGCATGTTACACCCAGCTCTTGATATAGATGGTAGTACAAACCACGCAGGAATGAAGAAAGCTGCTTCAATATTTCTCCAATCTCGGAAATTCACAACCGCCAGGTTTGATAACAAATGTGTTGCTACGCCTTGTGATACTGCCGTAGAACATTCTGCAGTGCACCCGATCTCGACTTAAATGTAGGTGAAAAACTAAGAAAATAAACATCAACATTCTGATTGCTAAGAGGAGTCTTGAGCCCCTTCAGCCCCCTCCCCCTGGCTGCGCCTTTGATTGAAGGGTATTATGGAGTTTTCAACGGTTTTTTTAATCAACTATTGAAAATTGACCTGCCAAACAAGAAACGCTTTTACAATTCAAACAGAAAACAGTTTCAAAGCTTAAACCCCACTGCCATAGTCATCGGAAGGATTTTTCCAGGGGGGAACTAAGGAATTTTTCCATAATTTTCTGGGGTAGCCAAAAGTGGTGAAATTTGGTTTGGTATCAGAAAACAATGTTGACATGTTTTTTTTGTTGGCAACGAAAAAAGGTTCACCTAACTTTTATTGCCGTCTAACTGGGGATTTGGGTGTATTAGACGGTGTTCTTTAGCGGCTACGGGTTATATTTTTACAGCAAATAATGTATTTCGTAATACTGGTTTTGTGTGAATCACAAGAAACAGTAAATAAAATTTAGTCCCATCAACAAGCCTGCCAATTTAGCAAGGCCAGATTTAACTTTAACCGCATTACTTAGTTACCTAATGTTTTATTCCAAACGCTTGCCTTTGAAAAGAATTCTAATATGTTTGAATTAGCTTTTTTCTATAAATCTTTGATGAGAAGTTCTAAGAACTGTAAAAACTTATCTTTATATTGATTCGGCCCCGACTTTTCTATTTAGTCGGTATTGACTTTTCTATTTAGTCGGTATTGATTTCTATTTAGTCGGTATTGATTCGGCCCCGACTTTTCTATGAGTTGTGTGATGACAGTGTAAAAACAATGACCAAAATGACGAAATAATAACTACACATTGAGCAAGACACACGTGAAGTGACGCCTGTCCGACAGAAACTGGGTCATAAAAAAAGTTTTGCGCAAAGGGGAAATTGCTGATGAAATGCGTAACGCTTGATATTCGAAAAAAAAATTTCAAAAATCGTAACATTTCTTTAAAATCAGACGCTAGTATGGAGGTCCAGAAGATTGCAGTGTTACCTATGGTCTGGAGTTTTCTAGCAAAGAACACAAATTGTGGATTGCTGCGAAGACAGAGAATTCCACAAGAAAATAATAAAGCAATACTTCAAAACCATTCAGGTTTTGCATGAATTCCAGGAGCACCCAAACATTTTCAAACATTTTGCTGCAAATTGATCAATTCAACATTTGATCAACGGCACAAACTCTGTTGATTTTTTTCTGATAAGACTTTTTTCAGTTAAAATATATAGGTGAAAATACCCTTTAAGTTAAAATATTGATGATATGTTGTGAAAGCTGGAGCATTATCCAGAAAAGTCAACGATTATCTTCAAGCTTGTTGGTATTTTTACGTCAGAGGCTATTTAGCAACGTTTAAACTTGACCGCTAAAATTCGAAAAATGAGCATCTTTTTATTCACAGCCTCCAATCTCCACGCAACTATCGAAATATAGAAACAACTCACTTTGGTTTCCTTCAGCAAAGTTCTGCAGTGCAAAAACAACAAGAAGCGAAACAGCCGCCTGCAAAAAATACATATTTCTTATTTTTGTTAACGTTCCGTTTGCTGTTTCAAAACAAAGAACGGCTCGTTGGCAGAAGACATCCAAATGTTTTCTTTTCATGCACCTTCTAAACCAACCTTTAATGCAAAAAATGCTTGTACATTGCAGAAAAGCTACTTTTTTGAAAATCCTGATTACTACTTCCAATTAAAGTACAAAAGGCAAAGTTTATTTCGTTACAGCACTTCATGAAAGTTTTTTTTCAGTAATTGCGTTTCCGTCGTAACAACTGCCTTTAAGCTGTAATGTTCGGCAAAAATCATCAGCAGTACAAGAAACGATTTTTATAACCCAAATCAAATTTTCCAGCACTTTGAAAAATGTAGTGTTTTAGGAAAGAAATTGATGACATCCAGAAAGGTAATAATTTGCAATAAACAATATTTTGGAGTAATTCACATTTTTCTTAAGGTGGACTCTTGAGGTGATAGCTCACTCTCATACTACCTGCTATGTTTCCAAAGGACTTTGCAAGTAACGAATAAAAAGACATTTCTCATCTACCGTATTCACTGTTTGGTTAAGTGTGAAGATAAATGGTATCGCCAACTTGACGCACAAATTAATATTCAAAGCATGGTCCTTCTTCGTGCGAAATAATAACTTTTTGCGCTGTCGCTGACATGTTATGACTTTTTTACCATCAGGGTGTTGGCAATGTTGTTAACATCCGTCGCAGCGTTTTTGAAGACGCACGCTAGAGTTTGGTTGCCAACGCAACTAATGCAGCCCTGCTTAGGCATTCTTCCGACGATCTGAACCATACGGCGTGTTGTTTCTAACCTCAAATAGGTCTGTTTCCTTGCGCGATGACATTTAATTAGAGTCAGTTAGATTTGAAGTTCAAGTGAACGNAATTATTTGAGAAAGGCTTATTTTCCATCTTTAATTGTGTGGTTGGCGTTGTGATTTAATGAATTTAATATTGAGTTTGCTTGCTTTGTTTCTTCTTGTATTATCTTTTCTACCTTTCACCTGTTAACATTGCTTGCAGATCTCAGGACTGACGATGCGCAGTGTTACTTGAAATCGACTTCCTATTAAAAATTTGCCGATGGCTTCCTTGCTTATCTCATGTACGGAAAGTAGTTACTTGAACCAATCACCGTGTTTGCATGATGTTCACTGAAACAAATATTAAGTTACACAGAACATGATGTACTATACTCTACAGTTTGACCCAGTTTCAAGGATCCTCTCTAACCTACCTGCATTGCTAAAGATGCTTCACTCTTTCTTTCCAGGGTTCAGCAGATCGACGTAAAAGCAATCCAGCAAAGCACCTATGCATGTACAATCTGACGCAATAGAATATTTGAAATAAAAGTTTACATAGACAACAGAGGTTTTGCTTAAAAAAACACACTATTCTAACTCTAAATCAGCCATAAAAAACAGCCAATTTCTGTGTGAAAACTCAAAGCCCAATATCCGTCAAAACATTCCAAGCTATACGTCTACTTCAGCGAAAGCCTGAGCAAACACTTTTGTAATGATAAGCCTCAAACCGCGAACGCCAAATTAAGATGTCTCGGTGATTGAAAGGGAAATTCAGCGACGAGCTGAATGCGAATTTTTCAAGCACTCAAATTTTGGGAAAAGGCGCTGAGGCTGTGAAACCCATTGTTATCTTTCCAAAGATGAGTAGGAACACCTGGACCGTCCCTTTTCATTTTCAGCTCAAACGCTACGCACAGATGCATGCCTGCTGGCATTCTGTTTCAGACTACTGAAAACGTCACTCTTCCCGAACAGCAAGCACTTATTCAAAATGTTTTGACACCAAGACGTTCCATTCTTCCCGCAGAAGTTTGGCTGTGGCGAACATTCTGATTTACTGACGGTGAGGAAACAGTTGCATTTACATTGGTCTCGTGAACTCTCTGCACCGTCTCGACCTCGGTGTCGTTGACTGGTAACTCCTTAAACAAGACAAGCATGAACTCAAATGGTCAAAAGACAACATTCGTGGCACAACAGAGATCTAAATGATGTTGCTAGATTAGTTTAATCGAAAGCTGCTGTTAATATAAAGCTGTTGGGTCAGAACTCTCGACGCCTTTCAAGCAAGGCTTTCTAAATAGACAGACGACTACTAGCGAGTCGTCTGTCTATTTAAGCGAGTCGTCCGTTTATTTAGGAGGCCTTGACAGACGACTCGCTGTCACGTAGTCACGTTTTTTGAAGCATGCTGAAAGCAAGGCCTCCAAGATAGTGTTTATTAAGAGGCCTTGTTGAAAAGGGGTGTTTATTTAGGAAGTCTTGTTTCAACATAGTATGGTTATGCTTCAGTAGTACTTCTTGTAAGCAGCTGTAAGAACAAGCTCTGAAATTCGTCTTACTATTTCAAACATGAATCTAAGCAATGGCACGTTCATCATACAGTTAACAACCTTAAAAAAACAAGCCTCGCAAATAGAGGATTTCAAAACAGAAAAACATCCAGTACATAGATTTTCCGAAAAGAAGTGACGCTCTGCTATTATTTGCCATTTACGGCCACAACAACTGTAACGCAGTAACAGTGTTTTGAGGGTGTGCTTTTGTCAGTTTCGTGACGCAAATCACAATTCATTAGAAACTTTTTGAGACAAAAAGTTGATTTTTCAAAAAACGAGCAATTCCACAATACGCTACGCAGATGCGACAGACCTGAACCACGTTACAAGCAAGCAATGAAGCGTGACCGGGAAAGCTTTTGCATTCTTCTGCGTTACTTGGAAACAAGAACTGCCTCCGACCCTAGACTGACAAAGCGATATACCGGGAGAAAGGGGATTGCAAACAATCTTCTCTCCAAGGTGCGTAAACGCACAGTACCTCCAGATCATTTTATGAGGTCAAATCTCATTCTCTCGCACTTGCAGCATTCCAAATTTAATATATTTCACATAGCTTTTTCCCGCTTGAAACGCTTCACTAACTGTACATCTACATGGTTGGGCAATTGCATGCTTATCATTAAAACAAACACTTGCTCAGTGTAAAATTTTCTTAGAGGGAAGACTAGTTGCAAGGTTATTTCAACGCAAACGCTTAACGCAGAAAAGATCTAACTCAAATTCGTCAACGACCGTACGGGTTCATGAACACAGGGTCATGAATACAGGGTCATAAAAACAGGGTCATGAATAGCGGGTCATGAATGAGGGGTCATGAATACGGAGTCGTGACGCAAATCAGTTCAATTTTGAAACAGCTAAACACTGCTTTGCGATTGAACCTTTGCTTTGTGATGCTTGGCAAGAGATTGCCTACGCTCAAACATAGACTTCAATTTTGTCAGAAAAGTTTGGACAACGAGATCGCTTCAAATACAGAATTCTTTGACAAGCAGATAAAATCAAAAAATTTGACATTATTTCAGCGGTTCCCAAAGTATGGGTCGCGACCATACGCATTTCATTTGGCTTCGTCTTATTGAAACTGGATTGTTGAATCATATGTGGTTTTCCGAGAGTTTTAATGGCAGCGCAGCTACTAGCCGTAATTAGCTGCTAAGTTAAGATTCATTGATTACTGAAGCATTTTGGAGCTAAATAGTTTAGTAGAGTATCAGGGTTGATATTATGAAAGTTTAGCTATGTAGTAGCAGAGTAGTTTGAAACATTTTCGCTTCCTAAGCACGTAAAATACATTTTTTTGATGTTCTAGGCTTGGGTCGTTGGATGTTCATTAAACTCAGATTTGGGTCGCGTTTAAAAAAGTTTGGGAACCACTGTTTTTATTTGGTCTTTTCTTCACAATTACTTTCTTGGAAAATCAAAATCTTGCCGTTATGGCGAGCATTGTTACCTGAGATTAGAAAAGCAATGGACCTATACAAAAGTCAGCATAATGTAGAATGACAGAAAACACGAGCAAAGGCATTTCTCAGCTGGTCGGCATAGCCGTAAATGGATACACTACTTTGAAATAAAACGTATGCAAAATTATAGCCTGTTTTCCTTTAAAAATTTAAACAATTTGTGATACTTTAATCAACCACCCCATCACTTTGCAAGGTTCATAACACTCCGTGTTTACAAGAGACACGCAGTGGCATAGCAAGGGAGGTAGCCCCGTCCGGCACCTTCTGAAAAAAATCAACTTTTGGAAGGAGTTTAAAGGTTTTTACTCTTCTTTCTTATTTTTAAATAAACTTTTAAAACTTCTGACTCTTTTCAATTTTAGTGTTTAGAAGCCCTGGACTGGTAAGCTAGCGTAAAATACAAGGCATGTGGCTGCATAGTGAGCAAATTGATAAAATGTTTACTCAAAAGTCTGGGTCAAATCCAAGGTACTGAAGTACCCCAGTGCTTGTCGTAAAATCAGGCTCTTTAATGCACTTATTCCGGTGGCAATTGTGCCCCAGTCCCTACACCTTCCTCTCCAACCAAAGCCTATTACCCCATCCTAGTCAAAAGTCCTCTGAACAAAGGAAAAAGATGATATTTGAGCGCAGACTAGCAAACAGTACTGCTCCAATTGTTCGCGGTTTGTATGCTCCCTCCTCTCAAAATCTGGTTAAAAAGGCCCTGTATGAAAACGCGGTAAATAGTAAAAGACTAGCTTCATCTCTGTTCTTCTATCGTCGTTTCCTTAGCAATGTCTCAATGGCACATCATAACATCACTTCACACCGAGGAATTGGCGACGAACATTTCGTTGGAGCGGCAATAGCTCAGGTTTGACTGCCTACGTCTCCTCAGTTGGAAGGTTGGGCGATTTAATCCAGGGCCACTGAGTGAATCACCATAACGCTCCTTGGGCAAGAGCGTTCACCTCAACTGCCCCGGCGAAAAGCGTATTTCAGGCGTTGGCTTGCCGCAAATTGCTGTCACAAAAATCAAAAAAAAAAAATATTTCTTGTAACGTCTCATGGAAGTTTTCAATGTTCGGTGGGACATCTGCAATAAGTGCCATAAGCTGTAGCATAGTCTTTATGTGTGCTTTTCAACATTCAACTTCAACGACTGAAGTTAAAAAATCCGCAAAGGTAACGTTTTTCAGTTTTAATACAACTGCTGTTTTTCTGCAATGACGTAACGGTGTCGAAAAATGACGTTCTTGAAGCGGGTGGTGCTCAGGGGCAGGTCAGGGGCGGGTCCAGCGAGTAACGTTAGGGGGGGTAAGGTTTCCGTAAAATTCGGTAGTGAAGCTTCATTACGGTTTCACTACGGTAAGAGGGATAAAGTATACTTCACAACACTCCTGTGATAAAACCAGGGTCAGCAAAATGGCTTTATGTCGTGAATGCTGTTTACCGGATTGCACAAAAGCATGGTGGATAAAATTTCTTTCGTAGGTTTCAGGGAGGGCGACCGCCCCAATCGCCCGCCCTGGATCCGCATCTGGCGTGCTTGCGTGGGTACGTTAGGGCTCAGAGTGTAGGTTTGAACTGCAAGTAGAGTGGATCAGAGCCAGACGATGGGTGATGTGGATTTGGTAGATGTCCCCTTTGTTCAACGGTGTACCTAACATTTGCAGTGATAGAAGTCATTTCAACAAGAAAAGTTTGGGAGAGTATTGCTCTCATTTTGATGAATTTGAGCCGTGGACCTTTGTCTGAAACGTAACGCAAGGGCAAAAGGTATGTTAGTTTAGATAGTTTGGGTATGGTTGTGGAATTCATGAAGGGGCGTTGATGCAAACATTTGCGCAAATTGACAATGGCTGAACTGAAAAAAGTTATTCAACGCAACTGCTGTCGAACGTAAGATGTTTTAATCACTTCTGAGCATCAAAAAGGCCTATGTTCCAACTGGCTTGGTCACATAGTTTGCGAAATAGATGTCAGCTGGTAACCAGTCCCGTTGCCAGCACTAAGCTTTCGTGGGTTTGGCCCACCCAAACGAAGCTCCAAGCCCCCCAAATTGAAACATTACCAATGAGTGTTTTTTTGTCAAATTTTAGAATGCCAATGCACCCGGCAAAACGTAAAGCCCCTATTTAAGACCTTCTGACCACAGTTCCGTTGCTAACGAACGAAGGCAAGGAATACGTATATGCAAGTGTAATTGGAAGAAGCCCAACAGCTAGACCAAATGTGCAGGTCACGATCAAGGCTGCAAGGCAGCGCGTCTTAACCAGAGCCAGTTTTAAGCCTTTTGACCTATTTTATCAAAATGGGTCCCGCACTTATAGAGGGCCCCACGCAAGTTTGGACAGAGTCAATGTTTGAAGCATTTTATTTGTTCTAAAAGATGTAAAGCAATATTGAGAGGTGAAGTGAACAATGAAACATTCGTTGCATGACTGAGATTATTTTATCAAATTAATTATTATTATAGCCTGTTATATGCAGTATACATACTTTGTTTTGGTTGAAGACAGGGATACTGCACGAAATATTAACATACATAAATGTTTATATTTTTAAAGTAGGTATGCCGCCACCACATCCCTTAATTTTTTGCTTGATACCCTGGAATGAGTAAACTATTAAAAAGTAACATGGAAGAACATTTGACGAAACACGCTGGGTCCATATACGCACATTAAAAAAAGAAAAAATAGACCAAGCAATAATGAGGACGGTGGCGACCAGCAGAAAAAAGCAAGAATCATAATCGACAATAAAAACAAGAACCATTTCAGTCTGTGAGTGTTTGATTGTCATTTTCAAGATCCTTTAGTAATCCTTATATCTTTGAATGAGCACGAAACATGATCTTCTTTCATTTTAAATTCTTGTCACATTTGAGGGGTGGAAAGGGCAGCACCTTTTATGGTCTGCCCCGGGCGGCACTTAGCCTCGCTACGCCACTGCGATCTGGCTCAAAAAATTTCATTCAATACCACTCAACGGTTGACTTCTGATGACAGGTTCCAGGAAGAAAATACCCAAATTAAAAAAGCAGTGCACGGTTTATTTCTGCTCTTTTTGTATTCACACATTGCTCTGAATATTGATAATGAAGTTCCTTAATGAAACCATTGTACAATCCTAAGACATGGAACTTTGGGAGAATTAATTCGCAGAGCTTTAACCCTTAAACCCAATCGTTCAATTTTTGTCACACTATCCAAGGTCGGGTGTGGTTGACCCGGTTTTCCAAACTAAAAAGAATGTACTTTCCTTCAACTAAAGTTTATCACAAAAACTACACTGAAAATATAACTCTCATTTAGCAGTTTGAGCACTGACAAAGTTACTTTGTACTTTAATATCTTACGATTTTTGATGAAAAGGGGGATAGTGTAGATTTCATATATGTCTGAACTGAATTACTCATAACAAAAAACTTTTGGACTTGAAGAATTCCTTATGTTCTATACTGCTAAAACGACCGTAGAAGCATGCGCAGAGTGGGTTTCAGCGGTCGCTACACCTCATACAGTAATACGGTCACAACAGCGTAAGTCACCCTCACACTACCCATAACGTCGGGTCAGCGTGACCGAAAATCACGACCTTTCCCTTACACTGCAAAATCGAAAAGAGCGAGAACGACCGCACGCGCAGTCGCGCACCCATTTACAAGTCACTCAAAAAAATGAAGCTGCTGAAGCGTGGAAGACACTCCGACGCGGGCCTGCGTAGCTGTCACACAGAGATGAGCGGACTGTGAAATTTTTCAGTCCGAGTCCAGTCCTGACCCTATAACATTGAATCCAATCTGTTCCTGATCCGCAAAATTTTTGAAAATCACCAGTCCGATCCAGTCCCAATCCGCTCATGTAAAATCATTAATTTTTACGAGGCAAAAGTACCACTGGAGCTATTTTGCCTTCAGACAAATGTGATTGGTTGAAGGCAAAGCAGTTGCAGCAGTGCTTTTGCCTCATGAGGCAAAATAGACATAGCCATTTGGCATTCCAAAATTTATCAAGGCAGTGTTTATTTTGCCTCATGAAGCAAAAGCACTGCTGGAGTTATTTTTCCATTAGGAGAATTCGATTCTTTCGATTGTTCAAATGACAAGGACGATACAGGATACACTTGGATTAGCATAAAGTCCTTGTAAGATGTCCTAAAACCCCAAACCTGAAACCAAACACAAAACACTTCAGATTAACCTACATCCAAAACCTGAACCCAACACCCAAACCCAAAACCTAAACCTGAAGCTTAATCTATAAACGTAACCCCTAAATGCAAGCCCAAAACCAGTGTTTTTTCAACAATTTTCAAGCAGAGACCCATTTTTGCAACTCGATTCAATCTATCGACCCCTTCCGAAATTTTCCAGTCAGACATGGGAAATGCAGTTGTGTTTGCACAATAGAAAATCACAATGACTAAAAAATAAAGTACGATATCACTACGCCTAACAAAAATCATTCATTAAATTCATGCACATGGCAGCATCAGTGAGGGAGATCCGTAACGTTACAAATAACTCCACACCACAGCGCTACTCATTCAAAACTGGAATAACTCTCAAGTTAGCTACAGCAATCAGGTACAGGGCTCTCACAAATGCAGCTCCAAAAATCCCTAGAACAGTACCAAAAAATCCCTAAATCTGTGGTGGTGCAGCATAAAATCAGAGTGCGAATGATAAATGTTAAAAATAGAACCAAATAT
>JGI24158J21664_10010394_pt1 | contig 12409 bp, 6 predicted proteins | sample Ectturendosymbi3_FD_21664 | JGI IMG/M metagenome (IMG submission 21664) | reverse complement strand
CATCTGACGAATCATCGTCCGGGGATGGTTCATAGTCGTCGTCACTATCAGACACTTGCACCTCGTCATCTGAAGCTCCACATAACTCATTGGCATTGAGAAAGTTTGCGACACTTTCAACCTCAGCAGGACCAATTTCGTCACGAGTTTGCTCAAAATCGCTCTCCAACAATCTAGCGAGAGGCATGTCTTCCCCAAACACCAGAGATGTCAAAGGCATATCATCTGAATACTACATGCTTCGTTTCGTAAACGCAAGACGTTTTCCTGAATATTCAAAACCACGAATGAAACCTTTGGCATGGAACGATCCAGAGTTCATTTTTTAAGAGATACCGGATTCTTTTTCGGAGCAGTCAAGATCAAATAGGATCAACACAGCTCGACCTCGTTGCTATCAAGGTCGACACAGATTTCGCACGAGCGACAGTTTTCGTATGCAGGCACAACTGACAGGCGTGAACAGTACAAACTTTCCGAAAATATCACTTAGATTTGATCAATAAAAATAACAAAAAAGTCAATGCCGAAATAATATCGACAAGGTTGTTATTTGCGCCACCATCTTGTGGACTCTTCACAAGTACCTTGAAAAGTGCAAACATTTGAAAAACTTTAGAAACTGAATGAAGTATAGTAATAGGTCTATAGTTAGATATGCCATATGTCGGACCGGATATATGCAAAGGTATGACCGACGCGATTTTCCACGACCGTTTATAACGGTTGGTTGCAAGTATAAATTTAAATAGGAGACTAAACGGTGTAGCTAACGACATGGAACATGACTTCAGCAATTGGTTAGGTAAATTATCAAAACCGTTGGATTTTCTTGAATTCAGACCTATTAAATCACGATGGACAGCAAACGGTTCGATAGTAAGTGGTGGTATACGCAGATTAGTGATGTAGTTGAAGGGTGGAAGCGGTTTGGAAAGAACTTCATCCGGAACACTGGATATTGAAGCGAAGTGCTTATTGAACAAATCGGCTTTAGAAACATTGTCATAGCACACATCGTTGCCAGTGTTTTATTGTTGGCCTATAGTTTTGATTTTCTTGGGAATTAAATAAAAAGTGAAGACGCGATTTGTTGTTGTATCCGGTCGTCGAAAATACTTCCTCATGGCAAAAGACTAATGATTTGTCCTTACGTCCCGAGAGGATTCGTCGAAAAGCCATTGCTTTACGACTTATTCTCATTCTGAAGAGATTTATTTAAGTCAGAAACATTTCACACCGAACCAAGCCAATCATCCTCTATTTCGTATGAAGTCCCTTAGAAGCACAACTCGATGCCACGAAATCGCCCTTCGTAAGGTATTTGGAATTTCAGCACAGGGTATAACATATGTTCGGTAAAACAATATAGTATCTACATTGCAATGAATTACGTCGCATGGCGTCTGTTCGTCCATTGGTATTTCGTCAAATTCCATCGAAAATTCAATGCTTAGTTTCTTAGCTGCGTCATAGGATATCACCCCTAAGTTGCGCCTTTTCATCGTCCAGTTTTGAACACCTTGGAAAAGTATGTTTGCGTTAAGTACTGACAAGCAATTATCCATTACTCATGCGTTCGTCTACAAGAGACATATGTTTTTTTCCTATTTCGTACTTATTTTTTGTATAGTGGTGGGTATTTCATTACAAAGTATTCACCCTCAATTGATGTAACCTCTATGGCCAAATCATAACTCGTGAACTTCCAAAAATTCCATCAGTCAAGTTTCTGGAGCAGCGCAGCTGGGTTAATGCTGGGTGTATTTGGGGCACATTGCATTTTTCTTCATCGAACCCTCGTTATATACGGATAGTTACTTGAAGGTTGCTCATAATTCGCTTTTGTTTTTCTTTTGCAGTTGGTTGTGACATTCTATTTACTTCTGCAAGTATCTTCGAAGAACAAAAATGAAACGAAACATTTAGAAAACATTTGCGTGGTCTTGCCAAGGTGTCTTAATCGTACCTCTATTTTTCCAAAATAGTTCATATTTGAAACAGGATTGGATATGTGATTCATCCAGGTCATTTTGTATCTTTGTAGCGTTTCGAAAGTTGGCTTGTACTTGATTCCGCAATTTTGTTAATTCACCCATTTCACTAATAACCCTAAAAGATGCTGAAAATATTTCATTCTTAATCAATAGCCTCTTGTATAGATAGTGTGAAGAAGTCAAGAGCATGGGACATCAAAAATTAAGTGAAACGCTTATATCGTTAGGTGAAAGAACTATAATCTTACCTTTATATTTCAAAATAACTACGTTCCCTCAAAGTCGGCCTTTTTTGAGCAAAAAGATGCATCAAATAGTTATATACCCTTCAGTAGTCTTCGGTTCAAGGATATTCAGCTGGTATTCTCCTACAAAGTTTCGCAATTCATGTCCGCTGTGGGAGATTGTTGCTAAATCATGGATTAATAGAAATCTGTATACAATTCGTCCGATCCTTGCTTTACGTTCCTGTGTCGGCACCTTTATTATGGCCAGTCGCTGATCAACTCGAGCATGGACAGCACAAACGTTTGCACAGCTGTCTGACAAAATTTCAGAAATTTTGCTGCTGTTTGATGTTGCTGTTCTCCATCGAAAGCAGCGAGTTCAAGGAAGGGCAATTGCCGCAACTGTCTTAAAGTGATCATTTGAAACTAGGAGCGACTTTACTTCCCATGCTTCAAAAACTCAAATTCTTCCCGTTTTGTCCGAGTATAAAAGATGAAAGCATCTTGAATCTCATCATAACCAGTAATAACATGATATTGCGCACAAACTCGCAGTTGTTCCCGCAGCAGAGCACTAGCATGAAATAATTGGGCCAATATCGGGCGTACGTTTTCACACGTGCTGTTTGTTTCGTCCAACTCTCATCTTATTTCGATGGCCTTTTGAAGATTCTCCATTACTTGAGTTTACATTTCTACCATTTTACTGACTGTCCTACAAAGCAGGTATTGTTTTAATCAGCTGGGCTTTGCAGTCTCTATTAAGTGCAAAATAAAAGCTAGTGGAGCATTATGTCAATTTGTTATATTTACAAATTGATAGGTTTCTCAATTAGCAAGCGCATCTACTAGCCAAAATGGTCCTGTCTAAGAAGAATCGGTATTTGCGATGAGCTGGATGTTTAAATTTGTGATAGAAACTTCGTCTAAGTCCACTAAACAGGAGGAGGTTATCCTCAACCATGGATAGGTCTGACCTGACGGTTTGTATTTGAAAATGGCTGTTGATTCTGCGCCTTGATTCTATTCATGACACCTCATCTTCTCTTAACGTTTACCTGTGTTTTATAAAGGGTTGTTTGGGATTTGTTATCATATTTCAATTGCTGATGCTAATGTATTTACTGAATAACATGTTGGATAAGACAGGGTTTGATGGGGTACCTCAGTTGACTTTTGTGATAGTTCTGCCAGAACCATGTTTCACCTTGCCGAACTATGTCAGCATTTCGTTCTTCACACAGGGAAAGAGCAGTATTTCCTATCCGTTGATGGTCTGAGCAGAAGCTCAAACCCGGAAGGGAAGACCCTCTCTCGCCGTGCGGGTCTTGGATCGCCAAGGCCGGGACAACGGCTTGCCTCCTAATCGAGGTCTTCGAGCCATAACATCAATCTCTTTTGAAGTGGCAGATCTTGGTAATGTTGCGATCGGAAAGCCCGAGCGGCATATGTGCAAAGCTTCACACTGTGGTAGCAAGCAACAATAGAGTTCACCTGACGAGATCACTCTATTATCGCTTGTTTGCGCCGGGCATATATGGGTGTTGTTCTTCGCGCACATCCCGTTCGTGGTGAATCGCACATTCAATGCAACGCCAACGTAGAGGTTGCAACAGTAACTATCACATTTGTGCTTGGATTTACGTTACTTCACTTTTCAGCGTATTCACCTGGGACTTCTTATTTTAGACTATAAAACAGGACTGTGAAAAAGTTCTTAGTTAGGGTGTTTAACGAACACAAACCAACTTGCAATATCTTTTAATTATTGTTCTCGTCAGTTTTGACTATTAGTTTTCTTCTGCCCTGGATCGTCAAACCTTTGCGAGTCTTGGTTCGCCAAGACTATGCCAACTTCTCGTTTCATGCACAAGGAACGAGGAGTATCTCACATCTGTTGTTAATCAGACGGAAGTTCATACCCAGAAAGGATCTGTAGATATCTGTAAATATTTCAAAGGGGTTCTAAACTGATTGTTTTCTTATTTCATTGCTTTTATTTGTCTCTTTGCCTTTGCCGGCCTTCTGCGACTTCAAGTTCTTCTGTCATTGTTAGCTCTGTTTTTCCTTTTTTGAAATCTCCGATTTATTTTTCGTGAAACGTCACAGATCTCGTTCATTGGCGCACTTAAATTATATAATTCATCCCAGATGAAATGCATTTGTGCTTCAAATTTTCCCAACTTAATCTCTTTGCTCAGTATTTTTGAATATTCAGGTAACCAGTTGCGGATAAAGTCACGTGTCATTGGCTCTAATAAATAATTCTCTTGAATTTGTTGTACGTCAAACCCTTTTTTCTCTAATTGAGGTGAAGGTGGCTCTATCCAAACTAGTGCTGTTGCTTTAAACTTCTTTCCTAAACTATAGGCCTGCCGTTTTACCGCGTTGGCCATTGTTTGTCAACATTGGAGTAAGATGTACATTAATCCTTACCAAATTTTTATTAGTTTGAATTAGCAGAAACACTTTTAAATATCAGTTGGTAGTGCTAAAGCATATTTCAATAAATAATGAATCAAATAATGTATAAATTTAAGAGACAAATAAATTCGTAACTGTCTGCAAAATAACTAATAAAAGCTGTTCTCAGGTATGCCTTATCAAGAAAAACTTTCGTCTTACTATCATTCTCTTTTGCGTACGCAACTGCTGCCTAATACAGGTGAGGTCTGAAGATCACAGAGCCTCCTGAGTAGGCTTTCCTCTGTCCTAACATCAAGTGAGGTGCCGAAAACAACGGCTAATCTCCTTGAACTGTAACGGTCTTTCCTTTTTCTATGTGAAAAAGCAAGGGGGTGCTGTACTAACTTCAACTGGGGACTGAAAACAACGGCGCTTCCCTTCTTTTCTAAAATTCCACTCTCCCTCGGACAAATCTAGCACACGGGTGGCAGAAAAAAAGCTTATCGGGCGCCCTTAATGCAACAGGTTGTTTGGATACAGCTACTGACCTTAATTATTTCAGTCTGCATATCCTCACTGTATATCGGAACACTGTCTTTTACTGCGGTCAAGGGGCAGTTATTCCAAGGTCAGTCCTGGTCTTGTGCGCATCTAACTGCGAATACTTAAACTGCCTAAATCTCTTACTATTGCATCCGTGAACACTATGCAACAATAGTTTCATTCAAACCAATATATTATTCAAAGGTTAGCAGTATATAAAAAGAATCATAGTTTCATCTGACAGAGTTCCACTTTCATATTTTCAGAGAGAGTTCTATCATAAGGTCTTTTCTAGAAGTTCACGCGAGCTCAACCAAGTGGTGACTGAGCTTTCAGTGTCTGTGTCGGGATTAATATAGTTCTGGGCATTCCCCATCTATCACCATTCGAATATAGAAATAAAATAATTTTTGTCAGAGTACGGTTGAAATATTTCATAGTTTATGTCTTTTGAAAGTGGAAAGATGTTGGAATAAAAGGTCTCCAACAGTAGTCAGGATATCATTTTTCCACGAGATGGACGTTTTGGAAGCAGACTACTACGAATATCAAGTTGCAAACGGGCTACCTTTGGAGAACGCACTCATTCATGAGTACGTGCAATTTCATTTGAAAAAAAATATCGACGTTTCAAACGCGTTGTCGTTCGTCGTTTGGGTGTAATATTGAAATTTACGCAAAACCGTGTTTTTTGCAACGTAACGTTTTAATTTTTCACTTAAAACTTACATACGCATAGCATGCCGAAAATTCGTGCGATGGATATGGAAGAATTAGGCAATAAGGAATTTTACCAACTTATTTTTTCTAAAACTATACAACGATTTTTATTTTAACATTTATGCACCTTCAAGTACCCCACTTAATTTTTTAGCAAACATGTGAAGATGTCATGGCATTTGGTTGTTGTGTGTAGTCATGCAGTACGAAGCGCATCAAAATATCCAGGAGGCGTTGAATCTTGATGCATGTCGGCGAACCGCTTCATTTTTACTGATCTGTTTATCACAAGCTGACATGGGAGGAAACCTGAGGCGAACAACAACAACGCCTGCAGCTGCATTGTAGATGGCAAGATTTTCTCGACAGATAAAAACTTTTTCCAATAACTCTTCAAGACATTCTGAAAAAACGGAGAGAGAAATGTGGTTAGGCTAAATTTTGATGATGCCTTATGCACTAGCATCTATTACATCTACAGGTGTTTTTTAAAGATAAACTTTTAAATTAAACAATTCCAAAGTTATATTGAATTTTAATACTTCAAGTTTTGATGAAAATTCCACAGTTTCTGTTAATTTTCTGCACCATTTTCGCAATCATGTGGCAATGAGGAATTATTGTAACCAGTATGCTCTTTTTTTGTCTGCATAGGTCATGTAGCTTTTTCCTTAGGGAATGAGATCAAAATGTATGAGTCTTGTCAAAGACAAAGCTGTCGGCCAAGTCAATGCTTACTTGATTTCGCTTGTTGGCTTCGAGAAAAGCGAAAGGTTTGTCTCCTGCTGGTTCGTGAGTTCGAATGTAAAATAAACAAAATTATATCCGCGCTGGCCTTGCAAGTATCAAGTGATTATGATAAACATGAACTACTGGGCTCGTCGCTTTACACTGCGTGTGAAATAAGAAAAGCTATCGCACATAGATGTGACATAACTCTCAGGAATGATAGTGGAAAACGTAATGATCCGGCAATGTGCACAAAAGACGTCTAATTGGGCGTCCAGCGCAATTTTCTTGGAATGTTGTGCTGACAACGCAAACACTGAGTCGTGTAAATGATTGAAAGCATCTTCCTAGCAAATGTTCCGGTCAATAAAGATTTCTAGAAGCTCTCGCCGAGATTGAAACATGAGTGAATTATGGAGAATTCTGTTTTGAGTTACATGCTAAATATGGGACGTACGATTAGTAGTTGCATAAAAACGCTGTTTCTACGGCAACCAAATTTTCGATTTTCTTCAACAAAAGAAAGTGAATTTTGTTGCAAAGATTATTCTCTTACGGTGCCTCACCTCGTTGCAGTGTCACATTTTTCTAACCAAGGAAGAATTAATGTACAGTAGGTACCGGCTGCAAAGTCTTTGCAGAGAGTTATTACTGCTTTTTTTTGCGAAAGTACAATAAGACAGGTTATGTGTAAATGTTGATTACGCCTTTTGCAACACAATACAATACTTTCAGAGAGGTTGCATATGTTCAAACAAAAATATGCGGCAAAATTTGTTAAGTTGAATTTGACAAACAGGTGTCGGTGGAATTTCCTAAAAAGACGTTGCTTAGCTTCAACCTACTGTACAAGTTCAAGTCAGGTGTTAGCCTACCTGCATCGAGCACATTTCTCTTCTGTTTATAAGAAAACGAGCTGAAGCATTAGCTCATTGGTTGTAGCGTAATTACCTGTACTACGCCATATCCAGCAGCTACTTTCCACAGCACACCTCCAATTTTCTTGTAATATAACATAATTGCAACCTGAAACGCAACTGTGAACTCTGCAAATACAACACGGTGCTGCAGCAGATCATGTGATTTGATTCAGGTGTCCAGGTCAGGGTTGCCAGGCCCAAGTGAACAAAAAATGTCAAACCACTTTTTAAAAATGCCAAATCGCTTCAAAAAATGACAAACAAGCTACAACAGGCTAAATGCTGCTGGTTTTGATCTTACCGGATGAGTAATTTGGCAAAAACACGGTGGTGCTCGTGAACAAGGCACTTATTATAGCATACAAAGCAACAAAAACTATTGTACTTTAGAAAAACAAAGAGAATTGAACTGGAGATACTTTACACATTTTTCACCTATTGATAATACAAAGTTGTTTTTATCGACATGCGTTCTGCAGAGTGTGTGTGTTCCTATTATGGACTTCGTGTCTGCTCACACACAAATAAATTAAATTTGTCCCTAGAACAAAATATGTTACCATTTACTTTGCTTGAAAATGCTTAATAGAAAATAGGCTACCTACGAATACCGGAAACAACAAATCACAGTTTATGAAAATACAAATGCGTCATCATGCCATAGTTTCCAATCACTTAATTCTTGAAACAAGCATTAGACATGTCACAATTCAAGTATCTACTACAAGAAGAAAAACTACCAAATCTGGCTGTTCTGGTATACGCTTATATCAAAATCGGCTACATTCACATTGACATAACTGTTTTTAACCGGGGAAATCAGCTAAATTGGCTTTGTCATGATTTAAACGTATATGAAAATCTGTAAAATCTGGCAGCACTGTTATATGCTTATATTAAAATATTGCTAATGGCTGCACTGATATGCACTTATTGCATACATACAAGCATGAAGAATGCCAATAATCTGCAAATAACAACACACACTGTGCAGTAGATCTTCTCTCAAAAGAAACTTAAACACTGTACAGCACAACAGCTAACCTGATTGGCATAGACTTTTGTTTATTTTCTGAAAACAGCGCATTCTGCACCGCTTAAGACGCTGTACAATGTTAAATGTGCCGCAGTTTTTGAAGTCTTGCCCAAAAAAGTATTGTCTTTTGCCCTGTGACGTCACTTAGAACGCAGAGCCGCTTGAATCTTCCAGAACAGGACCGTGGCAGAAAAGAGGACCTTTGTCCTGAGAAAAAATTCTATGATTCTAAGCCGACAGCAGTAATTGAGCCGGAGGTTTCAAAAAATGCTAAACAATGTGTTTTCATGCCAACGCCATGAAACAGACATTTTACAATAGAATAAATTCCGCGCTAAAACACACTAGCAACAAACGTTGGTCAGCTTCATCCGTTTTGCACATTTCTTCCAAAAACTTAATTATCTTCAAAAAATTTGTTTGGAAACATGCGTTCAATCGCAAATTTTGCATGCTTGTTTCCCATTCCCCGTGCGTGTTTCCCCAATTTTTTTACTGAAATCAATAGCAAAACCAAACGCGATTGAAAAGTTTTTTTTTGAGAACTAACTTGATTTGTAAGAAAGCTCTATCTACGCAGGCTTACGAGAAGTTTTTGTTTTTTATTTTATGTCTGGTTTATGATTTGAAATCTAATTTAAATTGTGAAGTAATCAAATTTTGTTCCCTGAAAGTAAGGCATGCACTGTATGCAGTGACGCTACGCCCCAGTAACCTCTGTTTAGTTTTGATCAGTTGTTTCTCAAAATGGGAGGAATATACCCCCAAGGTGGCAATTTTGAGAGGTAATAGGGCGAAAAAGCCTAGGGGGGTAACGCGATGGAGAAACAACACAAAGGTGCGAAAATGCTCAACCACTAATCGATCATTGAGTTATCTTCAGTAGCCTGAAGCAGTTAATCCGTTAAATGTTTACTCTGGATCGACTTCGTTCCCGGTTACAGTCAGGGGTGGATCCAGCAAATAAGTTTAGTGGGGGACAATAAGTTTATTGGGGGCAATTTCAGTAATATTTGGCAGCCAATCTCATTACGGGTTCATTACTGCAAGAGAGATGAAGCATACTTCACAATACGGCAGTGACAAAACAACGGACGGCAAAATGGCCCAACATCACCAATGCTGTTTTCCGAATTCCACAAAACCATGGTAAAAAAAGTTTTTTTCGTAGGTTTTAAGGGGAGCGATCGCCCCAATCGTTCTCCTGGATCCGCCCTGGCTGCAGTGTGGATTATATTCACAAAAATTCTGAACGTACTATTAGCGTCAAAATACAGTTGCTTAGCTCAGCTATTTGATAGCTTGCTTCAGCTATTTAATTATTTCTTTAAATATAATTATTCAATTTTACTACCTTGGGTTTGAGTCATCAGGCTTTGGGGGGGCGAAAACGAAGTGTTGGGAGTGAAAAATGGGGATTGGAATTGAAAAGTTTGAGAAACACTTGCTTTGATCATAGACCTTGAATCTCGGCTGCACAATGATTCCTTACGATTTATAGTTAAAAACTTAAAATATTATTTCAGGCCAAGTTGAAAACCAGAAGCTGTTTTGATCGTTATTGACAGAATCATTACTTTAAATCAATACACACAAACGCAAGCACAGTGAGACTTAAAAGACAGTAACAGCAGTGAGCAGGTCAATTTTAAAATAAATTCACAGTTATGATTGATTGTTAAACAATTACAGCAAAACCACAAGCAGTAAATCATATTCAGACATATTGTCTGAGCTGTGCTTTCTAAAGTTTTGTTATTAATTTGATAAATTGTGTTAATATTAATAGTCAGAATAAGTATTTCAAAAATGGCAAATGTTTGGCATTAAAAATATTGCCAAAAAATTAGGCAAATTTGGGAAAACAGTGATTTTTGGCAATGTTTGCCAAATGTGGCAACACCTGGCAACCCTGCGTGCAAGCAGAATGATGGCTAACGAATGATGGCTAACTGTTTCTGTCCGACAATTTACCCAGTGTGGTGTACTGTTAGAAGGTTATTTTCTTGAAGCAATGAGAGTTTACAGCTGCACCTGTGAGAGGCAGCTGTTGCAGTTGACTGCATCGCCTTGCACTACTGAGGTAAGCACAAGAGGAAGATGGCAATTGGGGCATTAACTGGCAGGAAAGCAACCAGCAGAAGTAGAGCTCCCTCACTGAGTTCACTCTACTACTACTAGTTTGCACTATCACTATGTAAGGAAAAGTGAATTACGATCTTTCGTTTGTGGTGACTCCTATCACAGTGACTTGTTACTCATAGGCACCATCTAGCGGTGACCATTTATTTACATGTGGCGCCATCTACCGTCCGCCACACAACAGTACAGCCATGCTTTGTTTCATGCAGAAATGTAACTGGCTTTGCTGTGACTTTGGTTTCACGTATCCAGATACAGACAGCGTAAAATTTAATGATGTTAGTGTATATAATGTTACAAAGTTGCTTTTTCAAGCAAATCCCTGCGAATTTTTTGCTGAAGACAAAAAGCAGCACTATTGTGGAGACTTAGTTTTAGGATGGGCGGTTTTGCAGAAGACTGGCTTCAACCATTAGTAAAGAGGATCTCAAATGATGGAGAAGTATTTACCTAGATATGTAGTGATCTATAGCTCTCAAAACGTAGGGGTTTAACTGGGAATTAAGGATAAAATATATGTTTTTATTCAATTCTTGGAATGACGAGAGAACGGTCACCAACAAATCCAAAACATATTTTTACGTGACTCTTGCACTTTGTGACTTTGTGCTTGTGCTGAATACATTGGTTCGTAAGTAATCTGATTTACCTAAGTTTAATCAAACCCGTAATGCAGCAACATTTTCATCCAAGTGCGAAACATTTGCTTTACAGATGCGTGACACCTAGTTTTGCTGTACATTTTTTTCTTTTAAAACCTCATGCAGGAAAGAAGGTCAACAAGCTGCATTTGCGAGAGGCTACAACACGATTTCAGTAACTGCGTGCAATTTAATGCGTTTGCGTCGAAGGCAGCAACAAACACAGTGATCGTGGGCACTGCAGTAATGATTTTAGAATTTTTAATGACCGTGCTTTGACAGCGACATTTTCAGATTTTCGCAAATTGATAAACGCTTTCCATTTTTTCCTCGCAACAATGGGAGAGGGGGCCACACAAGTGGATTAGCCTAGGGCCTCGCATCAGTTAAATCCGGCCATGCCCACTCTGTATGGATGAAGCTTGTTTGTCACTAGTGCCACTTAAGAATGTAGACCTGCAGCCATTGCAAACAAAATATATAGTGATTCAACTCGCATTGAGCAGGCCAAGACGAGTGTCTGTCGAATTAGCCTTGATGGCAGTGCTGCCAACGTAACGTTGATCAGCTCTCGAAAGGTCTTTCTGTTTTGGGATGTTTTTGGTTTCCTGTGGCGGAGTAACAAGTCGCGATGGGCTTTTTGCGTCGGGACCGGTTCGGGATTAAGTTTGTCCAAATGTTTCGGGCCGATATTGGGCCTGCATATAAATCCCGTCACCACGGGGCTTTGTTGGGCTTCACCCCCCAAAAAAATCACTAAACTTTCTAAATTGAAATATGAAAGTCTATTAATCAGTAGATTTTTTTTCAATGTCAAGCCCCCCAGCACAAACGCAAAAGACCCTTATTGAAGACTTTCTGGCAACGGTTCTGCTGCATACAAATTTTTTTCAACGACGGACACGTCTGTCACCACTTACTCTTGGAGCAGTCGAGTTGAAATGGCCAATTGCGAATTATTTACTAATGTTCACTTTGCTACGCCACCGATATCCCGCAGCAAATTTTGACTCACTTGGCAATTTAGCTTCAGGGATTAAATCGGGCT
>JGI24158J21664_10010392_pt1 | contig 12411 bp, 6 predicted proteins | sample Ectturendosymbi3_FD_21664 | JGI IMG/M metagenome (IMG submission 21664) | reverse complement strand
ATGGGTCTTTAAATATCATAATTTGACAAGGCCAGAAGGTTAGTCTTTAGGTGGTCTCCACCTCCTGCGAGGGCAGCCACAAAACTGAAGTGGATTTCCACCAGCAGCCTGGAGGGCCAGAGGCAACCCAAAATTGAGAAAAAGGCAGTTCTCCATAGAAATGAAATAATTTCACAGCTTGAGTCCAGCTCGGAGTTAGTTTTCTCTTAAATCGAAGTAAGGTTGTCTCCTTAAGTCATGTTGTCTTCATAAGTTAACTTGTTATGTTGGTGTGTTGTCTTCAGTCGTCATATATTAAAATAAGGTTAATATGTTGGAATAAAAGGTCTCCAACATGTGTACCAGAGTCTTTCAAATAATCTAGTTATTCCGTACCATGTCATGATCAGATGTTTGTTGGCTTTATAAAGGAGCTTCCCTACTACACATAAAACCAAAATTATCGTAACATACACAAAGAAAAAATACCACTTGAAGTCCCTGATTCTCAACTTTGTCCAGGTGTACCACCAGTGTCGAGGTTCGCCTGAAATATCTAGTGGTCCAAATATAGTTCCATATTAAGTCCTACGAGTGAACAAGCCCTCGAGTGCAAAAGTTGCAACTAGTTGTTCATGAGGTGTCCGCATAGCAAAGTGCTCCATCGGTCATTCTTCTAAAAAGATGGTCCATGGGCCAAAAAAATTTCAGAGACACTGCTTTAACCTAACTGCTCTCGTGCCTTTTTCGAACCTGTGGCCTGCCATGTTGGGCAGCCATGCTCTTTACTGTGCTCTTCTACCGTAGCAGTTTTCCATTTATATACAGAAAAAAATGAAGTACAATTGTTTAACTCTTCAAAAGATTTTTATTACACCAGGCAACAACTGAAGCAGAAACATCTCGAAATCCATGTTTTTCTCTTTCTGAAAACTATTTGTGCAGTTAGCTTACTTTATTCATCGAAAAGATTTCAAGTATCTCATATTGAAATTACTAGTTCTAAAGCGTGAAAGTTTGTTTTTGTTTTCTAGCGTTCGACCAAGTACCAAGAACGATAGTTTTCGCAATAAGTCCACCAGTCACGGGTATTTAACAGCAATCACCGACCAACATTGGTTGAGCAACTTATCAGTTGTAATTGGTCCCGAAAGTAACGTGGCCGTCGAGTGGGTAAGTCTGGTTAATGTTTCGCGTATTTTTGCTTTTGTAATAATAAAATATGATCTATCTTTACAAACTTCTAAGCTCCGTCAAAACTATCTCGCAGTGATGCTTGTTTTTCATTTATAAACACGAATCAGTAAAAACCCAGAGCAGCGCATGCCGTAAAAGTTTGGTAACAATTTCAAAAGCAATCGCTACATGGTTCATGCAGCAAAAATGTGGGTATGTGCTCGTGCGCTTTTTTCAAATAAGCTGTAAATGCTTTTCCGTGCAGATGAACCCTGTGACGCTCATGTTTAACGTCACTCACATTGCTCCCCTTGGAAGCAACGCAGCTTTTCTTGACAGTAGAAGGTTCCCGAACATCATCGGAATGGTTCCCGACGATACCTGCAAAACTCAAGTTGGTCTCTTTCGTGATATTNACTGAGATAATAACGACTTTCCNTTTTGTTGATCTCAAATCTCACAGCTAACCGTACTGTATCTTACATTGACCTGATTCTTTTCGAACTTTGCGCATTTGCTTGTTTCAAGTTCAAGGGTGACGATAAATATTTCTGAAAGTACCTTCCGTATATTTTATTGTTAAATGTGGGTAAAACGTTTTGTTTATGAAGAAATTCTAATTAATGCTTTTCAAGTAAAATAACCGTCTCCGCATTGCATCATCTTCCATTGGGCCATCTCAAGCGAGTACAAAGCTGACCTCAACCCTAAATTTTGTAGATTTCTTCTAGGAAATAATATTCATCATTTCTGGCGGCTTGAAAAAAGGTCAAACAAACGGCCGACGAGCATCCTAAACACGCTGTGAAATACATAGGGAAAATGGTAGTGGCGTAGTAGCATAATCTGTTCTTGGCAAAAATGCCCCTCTTTTATGGTTACAGGCAGCAGCCAGCCTGATGGATTTTTTCCGTTACACTGGCATCTCCATCCTCACATCTCACGACGCATATGGACTGTCAGTTGTTGAGGTTTTCCGACAAGTGTTTCTCAGCACCAATAAGCTGAAAACAGTCAAGATGATTCAGGTGTGTTTTGACTACTGTGCATGCTGTAATAGTGTAGGTGAAGTTTACTTCTTTATGAAGGCAAAACGGCAACAGCCCAGCTCTTGCATACAAAGATTGAAGATACGCAAGTCCTATCTAAGGTGGTATGAGCAGCTTGTTTATGTTCAGTTAAAAATATCCAGTATTAGCAAATATTGACTAGGGATTTCATAGGTGCATTGTTGTTCGAAATTAATAAAACATAATATTTCTTGGTCATAATCAGGGCCGCTGAATGGAAGAGGGATAAAAGATAAAAAAAGTTTGGAGTGTATGTTGAAATGAATTGTGCTGCTTCCAGTTTTTCAGAAGAATATCTGCGTGAAAAGGGTCGAAAACGTGTCAAAATTTTTATTTAAGCTCCCTACAAGAGGCCGTGACGTAAGTCTAGATTTCTTAAAAAATTGAGATTTCCTTGTTTCATTCTACATTATGTCTACTTTCACAATGAACCAAAAATATGTTCCACGGTTGCATCAGACACAGCTGCATCTATACTGTACATAGGCCAGAGCTTGCGCGTTTCCATTTCTGCTCTGATAGAGCAAGTCGAGCGTCAATTCCGACCTCATGTCCGTAACTTTTCAAAATATTAACTCAAACGCCTTTCAAAATTCCGAAACATTTAAGCCTTGTTACCAAAGACAAAATTATCTTAACGGACGTTTTCTTGTTTTCACAAAAAGTTTTACTATGTGAAAAAAGATCATGGCGTTTATTCAGGGAAGTATTCATATGTAATCGTTAACAAAATGTCTGCTTTAAAAGAACTTCCAATCTGAATAAAAAAAAACAGGTTCTTCAAAAAACGTTAACGGAAGCAACAAGCAGCCTAAAGTAACAAGCTGAGCAGTAGTGATAGGTGTTGCCACTAACGAAGGAANCTATTGCTGATAATAGCTTGGCATTGCTTGCAGTTTGTGTTGCGAAGAGGTGNACCTCCTAAAGAACTGTGGCAATTTTAGGCTTGCATAACCAGCTTTTGCGGCTCATGCAGTTTTCCAGAAATCAACTGAGGCCGCAAACATGCAGAATTTCAACTCTTTTCAGGGAAAATTTCCAGAAGTTCAAATACGTTTCCAAATTCTCTGCAGACTCGATTTCACTTTTGAAAAAATAGGTTATTACTTTTACTCCAAATCCGATTTCTGCCAGAAAAATGTTCAAAACTTTGGTTGGAGTCAACACAAGCACTCCGGAACAGTGGCGCTTGAATGGATTTGTCTCGGCGTGGTCAATATTTTTACGTTTTCGGATCAACAGCTGAAGTTGAAGCTTGTAGTGAGCTTTTTAAAATAATTTTTTTGGCATCCTACAAATTTTTTGCAATTGTCTTCATGCTAATTTAGGTAAGAACTGGAATGCAATAAAAGTTAAAACGTGCTTGCAATGAGGATCGCATCGTCTCAGTTTAATGGGTGAACGCAGCATAAATGGCAAAAAGTAGCCTTTTCTCTAATTTTATGTTTTCATTAGATTTCTCCCGACAAGATGGAGGTAGAAAATTTTTGTTTGCAAATTAAGCGGCACCAACCTCATATGATCATTCTATCAATGGATTTTACGGACAGCAACACAATCCTGGCAGAGGCACTTAAAGCCAATCTCACCACAGCTAATGGCTGGTTATGGCTGACCATAGATACAATGGCAATGCTGGGCTTTGACGAACTTCCAGTCAATCATATGACACATCAAATGAAAGGTATGAGCTACTGCACTTGCGCTGTTCAACCGACCTATGGCACTTGAAGCTTTCAACCAAAATGTTTCTAGGCTATTGTAGCCTTTATTGCATTTCGTTCTCAATGTGAAGCATCACCTGGATTGGGTTTACATCGTGTTCGTCTTCTTTCGTTTGTGTGTATAGCTACATAACTTTTTGAATATATGCTTCTTTCAACATTTTATTCAAGTGACCAATGCAGATGAACTATTTTTGTTGATTCATATGCTGAAGTATGAATGTTCAGCTTCAAAAATTAATACAAATCTGCTTCTTAAAAAACAACAGCTTAGGTGAGCTTATGAGCAAATTTGTCAGAAGCAAAAAGTTTTCTTTACAGACATTATATGAAGCTAATTTCTTAACAACGTGATCTGGTTTCACAAATGTTTCCATGGAGATTGCTGAAGTCGCTAGTTATTTTTCAACTTTTATTTGAAATCTTGCTAACTGTTGTTTTCTAAAGCTGAAAGTGAATAACTTTAGTGGTTGTGGACTGTGATAGAACTGTAACAAAGCATTACACCTATGGATGGACCATTCTTATAGTGTACTTTGCACTAATTATCTGAGCACGAGCGTCAAATTTTTCACGTTGCAATTCAGTGGATATTGTTAGATACTATCCAAAGCGAAATGTTAAAATGTTTCAGCGCTTTTACTATGAACCAATGCGAATTTCCTTACACACCATCTACGATTTACTGGAATGCTTTTAATAAAAGTTGCGTTTCGTTTTCTTTCACCACTGTGAAGTTTTGAATGCATTGTCAATTGTACTAAGTTTATCGGTATGAGCAGTTTCCTCGAGACAGCCGTATAAATAAAACTGTAATGATGAATACTCGCCAGATTGATGAAGATAAAACTTTAGTCATAGCAAAAATAAGTTTGCGTTGCAAGCTTTCACAGTTAATAAACAAGATCCTTGATACCGCGAAGTTTTTACTGTTGTGAAATTTATACAAAGATTGTGGCAATAAAAAATTCTTGTAACAAGTGAAATAGAGTATTTCTTATCATTCAATAGATTGAAGACCACTAAAGATATAAGAAAACAGTGTTTTCTTTACGTTGTTGCTGTAATGATGCGCAAATAGTGCCGTGCTTTATCTGTTTAAAATTTTTTTCAAATTTCCAGCAAAATCTTTCTGAAAAAAAGGCTTTGAATTAAAAACAAAGTAGAAATCCACACTTCTTACTGCAAACCACATTTGTAGAAATTATTGGACTTCGACCGAGGCTCCGAGCACAACGCGTTTCCGCAAGTCAGAGCTTATCTTCATCCGATACAAGCTTTGCCTCCCAAAGATACATCGATAGTTTCTTGTTCGTGGCAGAAAAGTTACAAGCTGACTGCGCACGGTCAAAGGTATGCTTCTTGTTTTAGTTCTGTCGCTAGTCTAAGTCCCTAAAGAGGGTTTTCAACCTGGAAGGTTGATCAAGAACCAGATCGAAGCTTATTTAAACATTCAACTTCATTCACTGTCTTCTTGACAAGTGACGTTTCAAAAGTTTCGGAATTCTTGCGAGTGTAAAAATCGCACGCTGTTTCAATTATCTCTCTCACTGAAAGAGCACGGCGAAAAAAGGTCGACTTCTATTATCGGCAACATGCACATTGTACAGTGATATCAGCTCATCACGTTTTCAACTAATGGGGGCTTGCGCATTTGCGGCTTTTGAAAAGTGTATCATGGATATACTCCCTTATGGTATGTTTGGTAGTCTCCTTTCCATGAGACCTATAAATTCTTTTTCGGGTTTTATAGTTGGTAAATCGACATTTTAATATTTTGGAAAAGCGTGCACGTAATTGTCTACATTCTCCCCTCTTTATCCCTGTATGTTTCTTGCCTTTATGCCGGGCGCCTTTCATAAAAAAATTATATCTGACAGATTTATACCAAAAACTGCTAAATCAGTTGGATTTAGCTACATCTGCGCATATTTAGCAAAATCTGCGCCCATTTAGTTAAATGTGCACATATTTAGTTGAATCTGTGCACATTTAGTGTTAGTTGAAGCTAAATCGGTTCATATTTAGCTAAATCTGCGCACATTTAGCCAAATCTGCGCATTTATAGCTGTATCTACGCATATTTCGGTAAAACTGCGCACATTTAGATGAATGTACGCATACTTTACTACATCTGCACATATTTAGCTAAAGGTGCGCACATTCAGTTAAATCTGGCATAATCAATTAAATCTGCGCAGACTTAGCTAAATCCACGCACATTTAACTGAATATGCGTATGTTTAGCTGAATCTGCCCATGTTTAGCTATATCTACGCATATTTAACAAAATCTGCGCACATTTACCTAAATCTGTACGTATTTACCTAAATCTGCACACATTTCCCTGTATCTGCATGCATATGTAGTGCTGAGGCCTGTAGGTCGTGACGTAAAGCGTGGTATCCTGTCTAAGGAAGAAGTCGGTTTTCTGTGTGAGCAATCGAGGTATAAATACCCTGGCATTATTTAAAACAGTGGTTCTCAAAATTTTTCTCATCGCAAACCATCTATGGGTCCCATACTGTCACCACGTACCACCTTGCTGCAGGAAAACTCAATCTACCAAATATCATTCAATCAAAAGTTTGGAAAACCACAATTGACACAAATGCGACATGAATATACTGTAATGGCTGTGAGAAATTGTAATGGCCATTCTAAACCAAAATAAGGAAGCACACAAAAATATAGGAATTACTTAACAGAACTCAATAAGCACAAAACATAGCTATGGATATATTTTTGTGAAGATAAACAGAAAGTAGTGGGCTTATGCGCGTACCACCTTGAAGGCCTTCGCGGACCACTATTGGTGCGCCTGTCACAGCTTGGGAACCGCTGGTTGAAACCAAGGCGGTTTCACATCTAAACTCTAAATTATGGCTGTTTTGTTATAATAGTGTTTTTTTGTGTACTGTAGACGATGGATGGCAGTCAACTTGTGGTAGTTGTCTTGGCGCCACATTTACTTGGACTGAAAGCGTTTTCCATTGGAATTGCTGGTGGTGCAATGTGCATTGCTTATATTCCCCTCGTGGACTTTTTTGACATCTCTGCCTTGGGCCAAAGGTGGAAATGCACTTAGATGGAAACACAAAATATGCATTGGCTGTAGTGTATTTAAAATATCCTTCAGCGGTATGTGTAAGATGATTGCAATAGATGCAATACTTCGCAAAGATGCTAGTTTAAGTTTTTGAAAAATCAGCCCAAAGTATTGAGGATTGCTACATGGAAACAGGAATGAACAATTGTGAACATTTCAGACCTTGACAGAACATAAAAACATTTGGTGTTGTTTTCTGTTTTTGGTCTACACTAGGCACTGGTTTTATCTCTCGCAGTTAGTTGGTTCCCTATTAATGCTGTGTTGTAGGCTGCCTTGCCTGAAATAGGTTCATGCCAGTTGTAGAGCATCAATCGAAACAAATACTGCTTCCCTCACAAGCCTGTTTATTGTAGAAAATCTGCAACACCTTTGAAATCGACAGAAATGAAAGAACACTCCAAATCTAACCTACGTCTTCATTGCACTTTTACTGGGCAAATGTGCTTGCGCAAAAACACCATATATGCTGGAATTCGATTGGACAATTATTTACAAAATTATCAAGACACTCCAATGTTTGCAATTTTTAAGTACTGCCTGCAGCTGCAATTTTCACAAACTTCATATTGATATATCAAAAAACAACTTTCTTACACTGAAGAATAGTTCATAATGTAGTTAATGACTATCTTCCGCTCCTGTGAAGCCTATTTGCGTTTCCGTCTCAGGACCACAGTTCGCAATTCACAATCAGTCCACCTGCAGCACAGACAATACATATTGGACACGCAACAGTGGCAAATGCATATTGGACACTCCCATGTATCCTCCCACAATACATATTGGACACTCCCTTGTATCTTTGGGAGGCAAACGCAACCCTTTCCAACCAAAAGTGTGTTTGGCAACGACAATGACAAACCTTAAACTTGGTGCAAAAAATGATGCCAAGACCACCACCACAAGTTCACTGCCATTCATGGTCTACACAAACCAATATTATGACAATCATAGGCGTAGCCGTGGGGGGCCAAAGGGGCCATGTCCCCCCCGAAATTTTTGGAAAATATAGTGATTTTGTGCTTTGATAGGCGTTTTTCCAAACAAAATTGTTTTATTCGTCTAAAATCAAACATTTTGCCCCACCTCAAATTTTTGGTCCCCCCAAAATTTTTGGGCTGGCTACGCCACAGTTGACAATACAACCATAATTTAAACCTGAAACCACCTTGCTTTGAAACACCAGGGTGTTTATGCCTCGCAATAGCCGAGCTTTTGTCAGGATTACTTACACAGACACGCTTCACCTATGTATATAATGCAGATTTGGGGAAATGTGTGTAGATTGAGGTAAATAGTGCACATTCAGGTAAATGTGTGCACATTTCGATAAATATGAGCAGATTTAGCTAGATACGCCCAGATTTAGGTAAATGTGCTCAGATTTATCTAAATATGCACAGATTTAGCTAAATGTACGCAGAATTACCTATAAATATGTGCAGATTTAGTTAAATGTGCGCAGATTACCTAAATATGCGGAGATTAGGTTTAGCCAAATATGCGCAGATTTCACTAAATATGTCTGATTTACTAAATCTGCGCATATTTCGCTAAATATGCCCAAATGTAACCAAATATGTCCGAATTAAGCACTGTAAATCTGCGCAGATTTAGCTAAATCTGACTGATTAAGCAGCTTTTTGCGCTAAATCTGTCAGATATAAATTTTTTACGAACGGCGCCCCATACGTTTCTGAAGAAATGAACAACAGTGAACGGCCTCTGAAGGACTTCAATTGTTTCCGGGAGTGTAGGTCACTGTTACCTCCAGCGATAGGCCTGTTGCTATTCTTACCAAACGTTTCGTTGAATTTTGATAGTTGTGCGTATAGAGTCCAAATTGATTAATGCTTTCCAGTATCTTGATTCCGTAGCTTAGAGGCATCGCTTGCAATAATATATTTCGTGTTGTGTCGAATATATTTAACACAAATACTACTAATACGAACATATTTATCTCACAGAGAGCCCTATCGGACCGATATAATCGAGAATATAGTAATTTCCAAGCTGCAGTGTATCTGTCCGTTGTGTAGGTTTGGGACACTTTTTGTTCCATTCCATCCCATGGCAACTTTTGACTTACCTATCCCATGGTATTCCCATGCATCAACCAAATATTATACCATATGCATGTCTAATGTATAGCTTCTACAAACCGTGGCTAAATCACACCACAATGTCCAATAAGGGGGTGCAATCAAATATGTCACGCATTTGTACCAACCCAAAAAAAGACCCCAACGACTTTATTTTCTGAGGTAACATTCCTCCAGGACAGTGAGGTCCTACGTCTAATACTTACAGTGTTGTGACGATATGGCAAATCGTATTTCAACTTCATAAAATCTCTTTCTGGATCACGTAAAATTACAGTAAACCTCGGTTAACCTGGATTCGATTTGAACAACGATTTTGTCCGGTTTAGGCGAAGATCCGGATTAACCGAAGATCGTTGTTTCTAGCCTGACGTCAAGTACTGAGATACCGGTGAGAATTACTTATATCGAACAATTTGCGACCCAACAGCAGATTTTCGCAGAAGGAAACGAACTTCTTGATGTGTTTATAATGATGCATCAGACAGGGACCTATGAGGGGGTCCATAAGGAACATTGTTCCTGGGCCCGACAGCTACAAAGGGGCCCGAGACTGAAGAAACATTTGAACGTTTGTTGCTAACAAACTCGGAATGACATAGGGAAATAAATCCCGGTGATAAAACTGGTTTGGCCAATAGGGTTTGGTAAGGCGCTGGCAGTGCATTTTTTTGATATGATGCATTTACAACTTAGTAGCAGTACTTAGTTTGTGGAACTTGAATGTTTGCCTACTTTGTGAATTTAAAACATTCATGATTACTGTCCCAGTGTGTCCATAAAAATGATTTTTTTTTCTTTCATTTTCAAGCAGTTTCAAGCAAATCTTTATTAAACTTTTTCAAGTAGTTTCAAACAAATCTTTATTAGACCATGTTCAAACCTAAGGTCGTCCGGAAACAAATGAACTGTATTCCAGGGTTGTAACGAAGTTAGATGGCGCTCGGTGTCAAGCGAAATTTCTGAGCTCTGAGAAAATTTGTGACCTATTATTGATTGTCAGTAATTTTGCTTCTCAGAGTAAAGGAATAAAGTTTGGCGTTTACTTTTTTAATGTGTGCTGTGTAAATTATAGCTTTTTGGTTAGATGTTAGATACCCACAACAAGCTATAGTACGTGAATAAATATTACCACTGAAAAATATTGGACTTAGTCATTGATCTCAATGATTTTTCTTTTTCTAATCCTAACCCAATCCCTAACTCCACTCACTTACCTAAACACCAAACCCTAAGCCCTAATAATAAGTTTTCTCAGCGGTTTTTGTATGTAGAATATTAATCTGTGCATGCGCACATGGCGTGAATTCAGAAATTTTGTGCAATAAGAAAGTTTGGCGCCCCCATATTCGAACCTTACTTCCTTCGGAAGCAAATGTACTGTATTGAAGAAAGTACTTGTGACATTGTTGGGACTTTTCGGCGGCCCGCATTCATTAGGCGTCCCCTTTAGTGATTCGGCGTCCCCATAGTGATTCGGCGCCTGGGCAATTGTGCCCCCTTCATCCCGCTCCTTACGCCCCTGCCCAAGTGTTTATAGTTCACTGCGAAGGTGTGCTGAGCATTTTGCGGATGAACAACCTTGCGCCGCAAGCAGATACAGATACTAATCGAATGTGAGTTTAGGATTAGCGGACATACCCACAAATCTTAAGATTTCGAAACCATACGGGAAAAACTAACCACTTGAAGTATTTCGACAAAATGCCTTAAGGCAGTGGTCGCCGGCCTGTGGCCAGTTTGGCTATATATTGTAGCTCGCGGTCAAAAATGGAAGCAGTAGTCGTTTGACAAAATATTTCGTTCCGTCCCTTCATTCTTGTTATAAAAAGTAAGCTTATTACAAGGATACAGTTACTCGATGAGGTTGCAGTCTCATTTCATGAGCAGCATTTTATTCAACTACGAGTGACTCCATTAATTTTGGGACTGAGGCATTTTTTTCTAATTTCTTCCTTGATGAGATTTCACAATTAACATTTAAAAGCCATGTTTAAAAATGGCAATATTGTCACATAACTTGAATATCGATGTGTTTTAACAAAATGTTTCATGTCATCAATAAATGAGCACTTATTGTTGAAATTTGATACACATTAATNAATGTCAATTTTTAGTTTTTTCAAAATAATTTGCAAGTATTAGGGGCCNTTAGTGGTTTCTTTTTCCGCCTAAAAAGATTTCTCTTGGAGGCCCTGGCATCANACTAGTATCGCCACATCCAGTTGGTTATGAGCAATCTTAAGTTCATAAATTCGCACTGCTTGGCTGCGAAGATATCTGGGATTTTGGACTGACGCAGAGATTTCTGCGACTGGTCCACAAGCAGTCACTCTATTTGGAAGGTAATGCCATCCGGACATCTTACCGAGGACAATACACTCAGGGATAATGTTCTACGCAAGCACACTCAACACTGATCAATAGACTGAAACCGTGGTGCGGCGGCGTGCCTTGAGCGTTGTGTTCAACATGATAAGCCATACCCACGTGTGACGCAACAATCGTCTCTACGATTAGTCGAATGTTACACGCAGTTGCGGCCATTGTTATGATCATAATTTAATCGCTTGTTGGTGATCGTGAGCACGCTTGTGTTGCGTCTGAACGCTGCCGATCTTTCCAAGAGACAAAAATGCGAATTTCGAGATGATAAAAGATAAATTTTAATCCAGTATTGGCAAAAATCCAAATTAAAAAATCCGGATAAACCGAAGATTTTGATATAGAAAAACGTTAGAAATTATTCGTACCAGCAGTTTTATCCGGTTTTGGCGAGGATCCGGATTAACAGAGAGGTTGACTGTAATAACGATGGCACATGGGACAAATTTTAAGTCCATTTCACATGGTATTCCCATCGACAAGCATTCCAATATAACACATCATGGTTCACTGCAATTTCTGTCCGACTTGATGTGTTATATATATCCGATGCAATGCTCTGTGAGCTATATTGGTCCCATTTTGTACTTTTTACAGACGGGGCGCGTGAGTTTGACTAAAGTAGCATAGCAGCCGGTGAACCCTAACACATAAAAGCACCGTGCTTTGCAATGAAGATAACATCGTTTACCCATGTTGCAATAATTTTCTTAAGTTCACAAGACTGGTTTATAAACTTTCAGGATATCAGAAAAGGTCGATTTTATAAAGGAAGAGATGGTTGGTCGTCCCAGCAGGCTGTGCCTTTCTTTGGCTGTCAGTCCTCTTCTTTCTCTGTTACCTATGACGTCACACATCTTACC
>JGI24158J21664_10010390_pt1 | contig 12412 bp, 9 predicted proteins | sample Ectturendosymbi3_FD_21664 | JGI IMG/M metagenome (IMG submission 21664) | reverse complement strand
TCCGTTGGCCATTGCTGTAGGGAACAAGAAACTACAGTCCAGTTGATGCGCGGATTCGCAAGGGTCAGGTTCTAGGCGAAAGATTGTCAGGGCGCGTTTCTCAAATTTCTGCGGACTAGCTCCCCCACGGCTCGCAATAAAGAGGCTAGCTGTCGCAACAATAAGCACTCATAAAAAGGAATCAAGTGTTGAAATAAGAAATGTCATGGNGACTAACAGAAGATGTTGTGAAAAATATATTCAATGAGGATTTGAAAGCANATGTGTTTTATACTTGGTGGCTAATCTTACAANCGTTGGTCTACATTAAAACCATGCCACGTGATGGATAAATGTGTTAGATAAGGATGCCATCAAATTCGTTTCTTTGGAATCACCGCAACATGCTCAACATAAACAATAGCTGGTGATACACGTTATAAGGGGAAAAAGAGGAAAGAAACTGCAAAAATGTATCATACTGTAAGGCCAAGGCTTTCAGTGACTCTAGTCTTATTATAAACGTTAACTTAAACATTCCAGTCACTCAAGCTTTGGTTGTTTCAGAAAAACTCTATAAAATATGATTTAAATATCTAACACAATTAACATTAGATAGATGTTCAAGACTTTACCTAACGGAAAGAATAACCATGCGACAATGTCTGAGATTTCAAAATTAGCGCCTCATCTATACTCTATGATTATATCCGACAGAGCAGTTAAAAGTATCATGTGAACATTTCAGCGTAAGCAAAAAGCAGCACTAAACTTTGACGGCATGACTCGTGGAGTCACATCACCATAAGTGAATCAATCTTGCTTGATTCGTCAGATTAAGAAAACGCTAGCTTGTTTTCAAACAAAGTTCGGAATTTGCTTTTCCAACCACTTATAAATGTGATGGCTCGACATTCTTCAAGAAATATCTGTGAAAAAGCTCCATCGACATTAGCTGTGAGACGATTAAAGATTACCTGCAGAACCAGAATCGCGTGCCTTCAAGCTTTATGCTGTTATGACTTACTCTTGCATGGCAGGTTACAATATAGGTTAGACTCAATTTTTATCGGTGTAGCAGCTTGCAGCAACCAGTGTAATATATGTTTTTTCTTAGTCGAGCCTGTAATAATTTGGGAAAGTTGACTTCATTGTTTTCGATATCTTCTATGGACGCATAACTGAAACGACATTGAGAGTGTTCCTTTCGTTAATCCTAAAACCGAGTTGTTATGAAAAACGACCGTTTGAGCGAACACCACAGATGAAAGCGAGATTGGTGATGCAAAACTGACCATTTGGAACAGCTGTCCCTTTGAGACAACATGAGCTACATAATTAAAGAAAAAATTAAACAACACTACTAAAAATATTCACGCCGAAAGCTGTTTCTGAGGTTCGGAAGATAAACAAAACTTCCAATTTCAGTGCTTTCAACTGACTGTTGAAACATTACCGCATTACCGAAGCCTACATTCCCGATGTCCACTTATGGGAGATCATAAATTTTGTGCATAATTCTGATAAGGTTCCAAAATGTTAGAAAAATTATGCATTGGGAATCAGTTCCATTTGCTTTCCTAGATTTTTTCAAACATCGTTTGGCAGGAAATGTCTGAGGTGCAAGGGTGTATGAAAGGTTAAAATCTCTGGACAGGCTTTGCTTTAATCTATAATGCCAATTGCTATACTAGTCAACGAAAGAAAGATGCAAGATCCGTAACTTGCGGGTTGCTTTGCTGACATGAAAAACTGTAACCGTGGTGAGTTTAAGGAAACGATCTCAAAAAAATCTTATTGCACATAGGGATATTTTGCATCGACAGACATATGGAAAATTATATGTCCTAGAGGTGTGTTTTATCCTAAGTATTTCCAATCATAAGAATATGTTAAAAATTAAACGGGTTTTGATTTGGTCAGAGTTTTGTACCGTTTTTAGCGTTTTTGTGGCCTTTGAATATTAATAACATTTTTTACCTCTGACAGTAACATATGCTGACCCGTGATTCATGACAAGATACGCTGAAATGTTTATTAGTATGGATCATTCATCCTTAGACTGTGTTTTTCCCAAACGTATGTTCACGCTGCTAACCATCTCTTCATTGGCTCATGGGTATCAGAAGGGGACCAGGAGGCCAAGCCCCCTTTGGATTTAAAAAATTTCAGCACAAAACTTGTTTGCTTAGTTTAGAGTAGGAAAAACAAAATTTCACCACTTTTCCCACCTAGAAAAATTTTTGAAAAATACCCTAATCCCCCCTTCAAAAAATTTCTTCCGATACCCATTCATTAGCTACAAAATATACCGAATCACTGAGTACCAGTATTAACATATATTTTACTCACATTCAAGCCTTCAGGGTGCACGTGTGAATATCATAGTTCCCAAAATTGATTGCCTATATAATTCAATGCTTTGCCAGTTTGACCTCGTGTGTGATCAGTCGTGGAAAAACCTTTAGTGATTTATCATCAATTGTACAGGATGATGGTGGGTTGTGCTCTGGCAGGCTACATTACGGATAGGTATATGCAGAAATCTTGTTGATGAAGGAATAAGTTTATATTCAGTTTCAAACACTACCAATATAATAAAATATCATCTAATCAGAAGATAAATTTTGAATATATGTTTCAAAGATGAAAATGTCGGGAGTTAGCCTAAAAATCAGACATCAATTGACGAAGCGTACGCAAATTACTACTTCTGAAACTGGATATATTTTGCAAATTCACACAGACACCATGAACCTAAGTAAAACTCCAGATTTTCCGTGAATATTATATAGCAGGTGTGGCCAAAATGCGGCTATTCGAATTTTTGCATGCGGCCCTTTCAGCTTTCCGAAAATGTGTACAGTTGTTTTGTATTTTTTATTTCTATTGCAAAGTGTAGAAATATTGTGAAAAGTTACTGTGGCAGTTAACGTGCCGTACAGTATTACTTTTGCAAGTCGTTCCGAAAAGAATCATGATGACGCAGAATGGTAGATTGCAAATAAATTCGTGTTTTAAGATTTTTATGTTGCGGCTCTTTGTACCTTGGGTTTTACAACATGAGGCTCATACATAGAGCAGGTTTGGCCAACACTGTTATGTTTGGTCTTGTGTCTTGATCAATGAGAAGATTGACTTAGATCACATAGAGATGATATCTTTGGGGAAAATTACACTTTCTCGTTCAATGAAATCATGAAGGTGGAAAAATTTATTCATGACTGAGTAAAGCATCACACCGAGGCTTTTGCGTTGTTTCGTTTGTTCGGGCAGAAATATTCAAACAATCTTCTTTCAAATGCACAGGTACTATTGTCAGAACCACATGAGAGATAGTTTTCTTTAGTATTCGATATAGTTTTCTTTTTCATTCGAATACAACAAGCGGGAAAGAGAGAATCTTTCGACCAGGATTTCTGAGAGGATCTAGAAAATCAGGAAGAGCATATGGATGAGGTGAGGTTTACCCAAATCAAGACACACGTTTTTTTAAAAATTTTTTTCGAAACTATTTTTTCCAGTTTGTCACTGCTTTTATCATCCACTAGATTTTGANAATTTACGTATATTTGCATTACACTTATATTTTCAATTGCTTCGAGATTTTGCAACTTGTGGAGACCTCATCGCATTTGGGGAGAGGCCTTCCTGGACATGATCTGTGTGTCAGTTGTTAATCCGATTAAATATTTTTTGCCCAATTGATTTACCCCAGGGTAGTCTTCTTGTTTTTTGGTCAAAACGTTCCTTTGGATGTTTTTAGCAGTCAGTACAGCCGTGTCAGCTTTTTTTAGCAGTCATAACTTTGCCTCAATTTGCCTTTCACACACGCGCTTTAAACTTTACTTAACTCTGCTTTCAATCTTTAATATTTCAAGTTAAACTGCTAGCTCATTCTGTTCTTTTCCATAGCAAACTACCCTGAGTTCTTGTCGTGCTTAACAAAAGGAAACAAAAAATCAATGTAACGCCTTTGTTTTACCCTATAACCTTTTAACTGTACATTCATGTCCTATAAAAATATGCATCTAAACATCTATATATATATTTTTTTTGTTAATTTTGGTGACGGCAATTGGCGGTAGGCACAAGTCTTAATTGTACTTTTTGCAGGGGTGGTTGAGGTGAACGCTCTTGCCCAAGGTGCACTACGGCAATTCACTCAGCGACTGCGGATCGACCACTCAACCTTCCAATTGGGAGGCGGTCACATTAAAAACTGAGATATTGCCGCCTGTAATAAATATTCTGTTTTATTACTTTATCTCATCAAATATCTAATTAAAATATCTAACACAAGCAAATTGTGTTAGATATTTAAATCATATTTTGTAGAGTTGTTTCTAAAACAACAAAAAGCTTGATTGCCTGGGATGTTTAAGTGAACGTTTGTTATAAGATTAGAGCCACTGAAAGCCTTGGCTTTACGATTAATTTGTGCAGTTTCTTTGCTCTTTTTCCCTTATAGGTATATACACCAGCGATTGTTTATGCTTAGCATGCTGCGGTTATTCTCAAACAACCAAATTTGATAGCATCCATATTTAACAAATTTTGCCATCACAATGCACTGTTTGATGTAGATTAACGCAACTGTAAGATTANCCANNAAAAATCAAAGAGTTTTATTTTCAAATATTTCTCATTGAAATCTTCTCCTCTTGATTGCTTGAAAAACATCTTTTTTTATTCTNCATACTAATTCTTATCTCAACACTAGATTCATTTTTATGGATGTGTGTTGTGTAAACAGTTTAAAATCCCATGCTGATGGGTCGAGGTAATTTGCCATTCGCTCATAATATTTCCAGCATGCACACCACTTTCGACATTCAGTACAGGAGAGTAGCTTAACTGACAGCAATACAAAGTGATGTTATAGGAAAATCCGTCTTGGACAATGAAAAATGCACCCCGTTATTCATGGTATAGGTGCAATCTATAACTCTAAAGCGACGTCAAGTTCCTTTTTACCTGCATTGCATGACTTATCATAAAAATGAAAATATTTTTGAGATTTCTTGTTGCTTTTACGTAACAGAAAGTTGGCCTTAGTTTCACATTTTGTGAAAGTTTTCTTTGAAAGTGAATGGGTTGCTGTATATCTCATTTCACCTCCTTAGCTTGAAGCTCTTTCTGGTTCTGTTTACAAGTTCAGGCAGTTCAAGATTCGCTCCCATGCTTGTGTGTTCATTTCACAATCACTGCTTATGTCACGAATAGACATACGCTTTAAACTGGCATTCATTTTCAACAAGGATGATTCAGTACTTGATGGTAAAAAGGAACGACCCTTGCGACTTGTGACTAGAATATGATATTTTTCAATCACCGAGGAAATCTGTGAGCAGTAAATGGCTTGGTTTTGCAAGGAGCGGTTTGTTAGCACTTTGAAACCACACTTAGAGTGGAATTTGTGACTAAATATTTCACGTCACTACATCTCCTTCGTTATTTACACAATCTTATTGTTTTTTCAGGAATTTTTGAATCTCGCCCTCATACTGTATATTTTCTTCCCCAGCCCCAACGATTCATAAAATATTCTCCAAGTACACTTTGATTTTCATCTCAATTTGCCTGTATAGCTATCTCATGCAAATTTATCTCTTTGCAATTCTTTTTTCCATGAAGGTTGCACACTTTTGACTTGACTGCTCACTGTCTTTCCTGCATTAATTTTTTTCATATTTTCTCTGAACCTCTTTAATATACAGTACACTGTATGCACTGCCAACATAATTCGGTCTCTCTGCTTTTCTGTTCTAAGAATAACCTTCTTTCTGTCTTAAAACCGCAAATCAGGCGTTGTTTTGCAATAAATCTGCGGTATCTCAATCAATTTCTTTGAAAGGTTTTGGCACTTCTGCCATTTAATTATTGGTGCATGCCTGCCTTTTAGTCACTGCTAGATCATTTGCTGAAGAACGCTTGTCTTAGCAACAAACATCTATCCAAACCTCACTGCATACATGTCTAATTGTTTTGCATACAACTGTATCTTTCACTAACAGGAGGGGTCACCTGACCACCCAAAATTCTTCTGCTTATCGGGTTGAGAAAAAGCAGAAGTGATCTCACACTACCCATGTATCGATGTTTTAGATATTAAATTGAACTGGTAACGGCTACAGCAAAATGGAATCAAATCGTAGCCTTTTTTCATTTTGCAATTGGACGAATTGTTTCTTAGTGACATTGAGTAAAATTTTTGTATGCAAGTGAGTCATGCCAAGTGACGGGGAGTTCAATTGTTGTTCTTCATCAATTGAGATTGTTATTCTTCATGAAGTGCGATTGTTATTTTTCATTACAAAAAATTTAAACAACGTCATTTTCATTTCTTTTAGTTTGTCAAATGGTTACTAAAAGCAGATCGAAGTCAAAAAGCGTCATGAAACAGTAAGTTGGTAGTTTTCAATTGGACCAATGCCTAGATCAAAATCGACGTGAAACGTTTTCAATAAGCAGACATACAGAGGTGTTTGTGATCAGCAATGCCACAAGAAAAAAAAATGAACGTAATCAGATGAAAGGCTCGTGAAAGTGCATGTGATGAAGAAAAACATTCGTGTAAATTTTAAATGCTTACGCAAGGGTCCATAGGTAGCATAGGGTGGTAAAGCAAATGAACCAGATTAGCTTTGTTGCGCCAAGTTTTCAAAACAGAAGAGAAAGTACGCATGTTTGAACTTACAGGGTGGTGCAAATAAGCGCCCTGTTTTGTATTTACTACTGAACTTGTTTTTCGGATGGTTTTGCTAAATTTTCCAGGTGGTATATACAGCATGTCTAGGAAATTGTTTTGACGTTTAAATAGACGATAGTGGAGGATACACTATGCATCAACGGACAAAAATAATAGAGGCGTACTTCACCACACAATCGGTGGTTCTGACACAAAGACAATGCAGGAGACACTTTGGTATGACAAGGTACCTGATATAGGAAAATTAAAGGATTGGTGGCCACATTTCGGGAGAATGGAAGTGTCGCAAATGCCAATAAACGTCACAGTGCCCTATGCAGTCCTTCTTTTTACCCTGCGTCGGCGCCCAGAGGTCCGTTTCATTATGTCTGTGGTGCCCCGTCACGTTTGCGGATGGTCTTAGCGCTGTTCTTGACCATCCATAACTTTTGAAGTACTTACATTAGAATAAAGCTTAAGATATGGAAGTTGTTCTAATTTTATTAAGCTTTCTGAATGTGTGCAGATATTTTGCATTTTCGTCTTGTTTCATGAGGTGCAGAACAAAAATTACACCACATTTAGAAATTTTTCCATACTTTTCTATAACTTTTGCATACGTTTCTGGTCATCAACTGTTTTTTCGAACTAAATTCAAAAAAGTATAACATGTTTGTTGTGGTAACCAAACGTACAGTTTGTTTGAAATACTGATATGTGCACATGTACATTGAATACCGAAAGATAATGGCACGATATCAAAGGTTGTATCACAACAATGGCCACTTAAATTATGTTACTTGTCGCAGGATATGTTGCTTGTAGTTACAAGCTTAAAAATGTCTGCATGTAAATTTTCCACAATGTACTCTGCGTACTATCTACTGTACGTAGTAGGTAAAAAGACAGGGTATATCATCAAAACATACTTCATACTACATTCGATATGAGCAACTCACAGCGAAAACGTTACAAGAGCATTCCACCAAAAACGCTTACAGCGTTGCCTGTCTGAACTTACATTGACCTATAACAACTCAACCATGAAACCACCAATGCCTTGGTAAGTCCTTTGCGGAATTTCTCGATCAGCACCAGACACACCAAACAAGGAAAAAACATGAGCAACTCTCAGCGAAAACGCTGCAACAGCAATCCAGCAAAAGCTGTACTCACAGTATGTAACAACTCATGCATGAAACCTCCAAACAGCTCCAAAGAGCATAGAGAACCTCTACCAATCAGCACCAGACTTACCAAACGAAAAAAGCTTTGTTCTCTCACTGCCTGTTTCTTTTTTGCGCATTTCACAGGGCTTTGTCCCAATGTACCAGGTATGACAGCTGAAACAAGAAATGCGCATCACACGTGTTCTTAAACGAATTTGCATTAATTTATAAATGCAGATGTCTCGTGCACCGGGACTTCAAAGGGTTCCTTTTGAAAAAAAGCACCCAGCAACATTAACACTTTGCAGGAGCTTGCGAAATCTCTTAGAAACTCAACACGCCGTCTCTCAGAAGAAGTTGGTGTTTTTGTGCGGTCACCTTTAAGAAGTTGGTCTTTTTGTATGGTCACCTTTGAGAATGCTCTATGAAAAACATAAGCTCTTTTTTTACAAAATTTAAATCTTGCAAAGTTAAAATGAATGACAATGAAGCAGAAAAAAATATATTTTCTCAGGTTCAGAGGATTGCAAATAACCCTGGCTCGCTTGTTTGATTCGATTTTCTTCAGTGAAGAGGCTCACTGACCCTTGAGTGGGCACATCAATAAGCAGAACATGCGATATTGGTTCCATGCTTAGCCACATGAGCATACTCATCGCCCAACTCAGCCTGGAAAAAGTGACTTTGGTGTGTCACAGGTAGAAATGAAATCATCGGGCCATGCCCTTTTGAGGACGAAAATGAGAAGCAACGTTAGTGTCGGAGCAATTATTTGCCAGAAAAGTGGTTGGATAGAAATATATTGTCAACTATTAAAAATAGGCGCACAGCTGGTCCTCAGATTTGGAAAGTTTGAAGCATCGAATAGTGAAACTTTAGGTAGTTTATGGGAGCATAAGGAATCAAGCACTCCACCAACACGGAAAAGAAGAAGAGTTTTTCATCAAGAAATATTTTTACTTTCGAGGTGATGTGAGGTGCAATTTGAAGTTCATTCAAAAATAAATCATGTCCGATTTTAATAGCACTACATGGGCATATTCCATTGTGGTGTCTTATCGATATTGAGTGCAATGGAGCCGAAAATAAACCAGAACAAGATTGCATTTGTTTAGGGACTACTACCATACAAATGTCAAGCACCACTGTGCTTTCAAAGAAACATTTTGGGTAATTTCGGGCAAACAAGCCGAAAACATGAAGATAGGCAAAGCAGTGGGCAGGGAAATACACAGTTTTGTATCTTCACAGAAAAAAGAATTGTAAATTGCAACACACGGCAAAAAATCTGTATTTTTATGGTAGGCCTATAGTTATCTATACACACGCAGATGAAGACGTAGAGAAAAACTGGAAAATTTTTAAAAGAACAAGAGAACAGAGGGTTTTTTTGCCCACCTCCCTTCCTCAGCCTATATTTTCAAATGTTTTTCATATTTTTGATATTTTCAATGTTTTTGATGTGTTTGATATTTTTGATGTGTTTGTGATTTGTGTTTTTCAATGTTTTTATGTTTTTGATTATTTCCTTGTTTTTGCGTTATGGTGATGTTTTTCATATTTTCGCGTTATGATAATATTTTCATTTTCAATGTTGATTTCATATTTTAAGATAACTTGCTACTTTGGGGTTTTGTCCGAGGCGGCCAATTCATGCTCTGATCTGTCGTTGATTATCGTAGGGCAAGGCGCGCAAGGGCATGTCACGTTTTGTCACGCCAGGGCGTGTCACAGGCGATAGCCCTGATTATCATCAAAACCTAATTATTATTTAACAAACTTTAATAAAGCTCTACTGGCGGTAAAAACGTAAAAGCACATTAAAATCTTCCCATCATTTCGATAGTTGACACAACTATCGAAACGTTGGTAAGTTTCCAACGTGATTTTATGTTTTTACCGCCAGTAAAACCTGATTTAAGTTTATTTATGGAAGTCCTGGCGTCTCCGAAGCAGAAAGCCGATTATTATTTTTTAGCCCATGCACATTGTTCCTTGAAATTTGCATGCAAATTTATTCCGTAATATTTGCAAAGTCGACTAATCAACAAGCAAAGTTACGCGAAAACATTCATTTCCTTTGCGCAGGAAACAAAGATTTTGTAAAATATCAAGCTCAAAGTAGGGGTTAAACCCAAACCCCCTGCGTATGCCCTTGGTCCGTGTACAAAAATAATGTCTTCGTAAAGTCTTTGAATACATAATTGCATGCTTTGTTCTTCAGAGGCTCTGCCCATTCAACGTTTGAAAATTCTTCAACGACAATCAACACGAACGTGAGACCATTATTGATTTGAACATTTTCGGATTTTGGCAAGGCAGTCAAATCAGCTTGCCACTGATCATCAACGCCGCTGACGACAGCGCAACGACGTTGCAAATTACGACGAACAATTCGATGCAAAGGGTGTCTTGATGCACAGTCCATTGGTGGCGACTGCGTATAACTTTGTCAATCCCCAAACGTGTGACGTTGCGTGCAGTTGCTTTTGAAAAGTCGAGACAGAGCGGTGAATTTAAGTTGTCACCATGCGCTTTTGCAAATACTGTAGTTTGAAAACAACAGATCCAACGATACGCAATTAACGAATCAACTGTAAAACACACCTTTGACAGATTTTACAGTGAAAATTTTCGCTTGTATTTAAATTGACTCTGCTTGGACATGTGAGTGAGAGTGGAACAAGGTTGAACGTTTTGCAAATTTGGATTGGTTGGAACAAAAGTTCATGGAACACTTGCCGGTCATAACTAACGCACCTCTTGATCCAGCGTGCGTTTTGCTTATTTCAGAAAAAGAATCAAGTTGCAGCGGCTAGGATTCCTGATCTGGTCAACCACGATGAAACGGGGTGTGCACTTGATAATTTTTACTTTTTCCGTGGATTCAAACGAGGAAACACAAAAGGCAAGCGTCTCGGAGACTGACAAATAACGACCCTGGCTCCATGCAAACATGTTGACTCTCAAACATTTGACTCTCGCCCTTGTCGAATGCGTTACATACATACGTTTGCTTTCATTCTTAGTTACATGCTTACAATGTCGGGCGAGTCGGAATATGTGTCTCAAGAAGGCGCGTCACGCCACCGCACACGAGGTTCGTTCGATACTTACAAGCCGCGCATCAATCAAGACACGGGCGGAAGCAAGGTCCGCTACAGGAGTGCGGCCTCCCTGGAAAAAAAAAAAACGGCGTGGAGCGGTCACAGAGACCCGACACGGCACCGTGACAACAGCGTCAGGTTAGCGCAGACGAAAAACGGGGGAAAGGGAGCACTAAACAAGAAAAACAAAACAAAAGGCGAGCGGATAAAGTGAAAATCGGGCTCCACGAGGGGGTAAACAAACGAAAAACGAAAAAAACGGGAAAGCGCGAAATACCAGTGGCCGAAACCCAAGATGCGATAAACAAACGACACAGAAAGAGTGAGGAAAGGCCGGTGGCCGAGCTCCACGCACGAGGAATGGTACGAGCGAGTATGCAAGCGGAGGAGCGTAGAGGGCGGTAGCCGTGATCCACGGATAAAAAAGGTATGATGTAGATTGGAGCGAGAAAGTCCAGTGGCTGAGCCCAGTATTCAATCCAGCGGCCCTGAAAAGACATTCCTCGAACGCTGCGCCGGCGACAAGAGTGATGCCGATGGCGTAACAGGGTGAGGTCGCGTAGGCACAGAACTGGAGCCGCAAGAATGCTCAGACGGTTGTCTATAAAATCTGCGTCGATTTGCGACGATAAGCGAGCGCATGAGGGAAGTTATGGAGGAATAGCCCGCAGAAGGCAAACACTCCGAGAAAAATGAGCCTACAGACGTTTGCCCGCGACCGACGTCGGAAAGGTCTGGGATAGTCAAACTTTAGTTCAGCACTTCCGTGGCAGGCTACTGGGTTGGGACGTCGTTGCGTACAGCCCTGAAAATTAAATGAGCAAAGCGCATGGTGTCTCAGGGCAGTGTTTTTAAGCTGTTTTTAGGTGTCAAAATGACACCCCAAAATTTTGAAATGACACCCTAAATTCTGAAAGCCAAGATGTGATTTTGCCTTGTATTGAAGCAAAACGATTTGAGGAAAAGCATGCTTTCCCGCAGATGGCTATTGCTACAGGCGGCTGCAATGTTGTAGGCCGACACAATTTTCTGGCACAGAAGTTGGAAGCGAAAAATGTAAGCTTGGTATCTGTGCATTGTCGCATGCGCACCGCCTCGCTTCGGCCTGTTACGATACTGCCGCAGATTTGCACAATATGGTGTACGAAACTGCGAAAGCACTTTAATGCAATTATGGAAGTGCTTTACTGTTTCACCGTTGTAGCAGGCACGTTTTAACCTGCTACAACTAACTGCTGTATAATAAGGCTAAGGCTGAATTAGCAGTTTGCTAAACAGCAACTGGATCATGATAAAAACGACTGAAACTAAAATGCCAAGCTTCAGTGTGAAAGTACACACTAAACACCAGTCTAGATACACAGAGCACCACACGTTGATCATGCACTCACTCACACTTCCTGTCAACATGCGAGCATGCAGTTGAATCATCTTGAGACCAGACACATTACCTGGTGATCATGCTT
>JGI24158J21664_10010388_pt1 | contig 12413 bp, 5 predicted proteins | sample Ectturendosymbi3_FD_21664 | JGI IMG/M metagenome (IMG submission 21664) | reverse complement strand
AAAAAGTTAGAGGAATTGAAATCACAACTAGCTACACAACAGTCTATTTTTACCAAGCCAAATACGAGAGGTAAGGCAGCTAAGATAGCATCATATAGAGTTTGCCACATTCTCAGTTTGTTTTGTTTCAAAGCTTTGCCAGATTAGAAGATCTCCAGAGACTGAAAAATGTAAAGGTAGATCCTACGTCGAAGGCTGGGCACCCTTGCTCTATATAATCCAGAATGGATTTGGCAACATGCAAACTGCTCAGCTTACTGGAACTAAGACCATCGAAGTGGAATGATGGTTAAACTTTGACAGCCGGTCTATGAATATATCGTACCTAGATTTTGGCCTAAAACTGGCAGTTTTTGGTTGCCTTACCAACGCCATAGCTGCTCCGCCGATTGCGCTAGAGAGCTGTTCAAGCGCTCGAACGGATCAGCCAGTCTTCTAGTCTGCACTCCAAAAAAAATTTTTTGGTTGGGGGTTGTGGATTTCTTGTGAGTGACGTCATAAGTGAAGTAGTTTTTGGGTCATTTTGGCTCATGTTACCTGGCCTACAGCCCAACCACTAGGCCAAAGTATTTCAGTGAAGTATTCATTGGAAACTAAGCTCGAGTTCGAGTCTTTTGAGCCTTTGATCAACTTTCTAACGTTTCTGGTTCAAAAGTTATGATAAAAAATAAACAAATCAATTAATTATCTAATTAGCTAATTAGTCAAATATTTTTATTACTTTAGATCATAAGATTTGAACCCGAAACCCCAACAGATAATCCAAAGTATCGAAAGAACTCAGATTGTAGTCTACTTTCTAGTAAAAACTTCAGCGAAATGCTACCATCTAACGGTTTGGACTCAGGGCCAGGAGAAGCAGGCCGGCCATGATGGCCTAAAAGTCCTCCACTTATGACATCACTCATAAAAAATCCACACATATCAACCATAAAATTTTATTTGAGTGCGGACTAGAAAACTTGCTGTGTTATTTGAGCCTTTGAGCAGCTCTTTGGCACACGAGTTACGCGCACCCAAAGCCACGTACGATCTAGTTGTTTTGGTGCGAGAATCCTCGATTTCTACCGGACGTCGAAGTGTTAAGGGAATATCTTAGACATGAAAATTACCTAGTATTAAACCTGGATACAAAAAAGGTAAATCTGTTGTCCACAGCACCTGCATATTTATGCACTGACATACTCTGAATACATAACAATTTATTTCACAGGGAATCTTTATCTATTTAACACATCTTCAATTCTGCATGTAGTAAGAAAACTTACCAGCAAAATGTTGACACTGAACAAGTGTTGAAAAAAATTACATTTTGCTAGTAGGTGCGTTTCACTAGTATAAACTATGAAGTACAAAGATTGTATTTGAATGAGGACTGAGGATGCGTAATTTTATTTGAAATCGATTTCCTATTAAAAATTTGCTGATAAATTCCTTGCTTACACCCATCGTGGAGAGTACTTACTTGAATATAGATATGTGCAAGTTTGAACCATCGCAGAAAGATGAAAGCAGAGCACAGTAGACTGATTCCTCGAAAGCATACAGAAAAACTAGAGCTTTTAAGTGCCTACCATACTAGGTGGTGCAAAACATGTTAAGATCCCAACCTACCTAGTAAGTTCTTCTTGTAGTAAATTAGGTTCAGAAGAATAGAATTTAACACGGAAGTGGAAAGTATACGGTGGACCAATCTTCACTTGATTCACAATTCTTTTTGTTTTGTCAAGCCAGTGGGGCACCTGAAACACATTGTACAGTATATGGGTGAATCACAACTGCATGATGAACTGTAAAAATGTTTAAATCAGTGTGCAGACAATTGAGACCATATTCATTTGAGACCATTTTTTGTGACCACTTCATTTGAGACCACGTTCATTTCAGACCACGTTCATTTCAGACCACATTCATTTCAGACCACATTCATTTCAGACCACATTCATTTCAGACCACATTCATTTGAAACCACGTACATTTGAGACCACGTACATTTGTGACCACATATATTTGTGACCACATATATTTTTGACCACATATATTTGTGACCACATATATTTGTGACCACATATATTTGTGACCACATATATTTGTGACCACATACATTTGTGACCACATTCATTTGTGACCACATTCATTTGAGACTTTTACGACTGATTATGGTTGAGAGCTGTTCAAACTGTCAAAAGACTTGGCAAATCTTTAAGACTACAATGAAAAAGTTTTGGTTTGGGTTTTTTTTGTGAGTGACGTCATATAAGTGAGGTAGGTTTTTGGTCATTTTGGCTCATGTTACTTGGCCCAGGACTCAACCGTTAGACAGAAGTATTTCGTTCAAGTTTTCAGTTGAAAATAGGCTAGAATCTGAGTCTTTTTAGCTCTTGATTGACTTTCTAGCATTTCTGGTTCAAAAGTTATGATCTAAAAACAACAAATTAATTAATTACCTAATTATGTGATTAATTAATTGTTTTTAGGTCATAACTTTTGGACCTGAAACCACAGAAAGTCATCCAAAGTATCAAAAGACTCAGATTTTCACCTAGTTTCCAATAAAAACTTGAGCAAAATACTACCATCTAGCGATTTGGGCCCAGGGCCAGATAAAGTTGGCCAAAAAGTACTCCACTTATGACATCACACAAAAAATCTGAAACCCAAAACCAAAAAAAACATATTTTTTCATTGCAGACTTGCCAAGTCTTTGGAGGGTTTGAAAAGCTCTGTAGCACAATTGGTGTAAGAGCTATGGACTTGCAAAGACATGTGCAAACAGCTTGATTTAGACCAGCTTTAAAGGTGTTAAAAAATATTTTATCAACCCTGCTTGCAAGTACCCACCTTTGCTTACTCTTCACTAGAAGCTTCAAAACTTGTTCTTGTCCTTAGGTGTTGGCCAAATTTTTGCCAAAATTTTGTTTTTTTGCAGAAACACAAGATAGCCAAAGGCTCTAAAAAACTGATATTATAGCCTAGTTTCCACTAAGCCAGAGTCAAAAATTTGGCTCTTAGCACTGGTGCCCAGTGCCTGGTAACCTCGACCAAAAATGCATAAAACTACTATATTACGATGTCACCCACAAAAAACAAAATCCCAAACTTTCTAATCTAAAAAAATCTATACTATAATCTATACTATAAGATCCCGACATCTTTACAGGGTTTGAACAGCTCTTTAGCTCAATCAGCTGGGGAGTTATGGTGGTGCAAAGTGATGCAAAAAATGGCACACACAGGACTTAAAGCAAATCTACCAGCTCTGAAGGTGACAAGCTCTGGGTGTTTCAGTGTGTTTGGAACAAAATCACAGCAATACCATAAGGCGTATTAAGATAATTCTGCTTTGGCCAGATTTTTTCTTTTGTTTCTGGTTAAGTTTGGTTCTGTCAGAAAACAAACATCTTGATTCCTCTACATGCCTAAACATGACCAACTGTCTTGGTATACCTAACTCCTGGAACATTTGTAATTTGCATCCCAGCACTACAAGCTTAGCATATTAAGATTTAAATGTGATGCACTGTTGCAACTATTCGTAAAGTTTCTATATCTATAAACTGGAATTGCATTTTTGTTGAACTTGTTACCATGGCATTTAATTCCTTGGTGCTTAACTTTCTGTTTATCTACTAGTATTGTATTGTAGTTTATGAAAAACATCTTTGACATTCACCTCATTAGATTGATCTTCATCCCATTTAGCATGCTGGTGTATTAAACTTACACTTCACATAACAATGACATGCTGAAACAAAAATCATTGCACTGCTGATACTTGTTTTGGCATGCAGTTTTTGAAATGTAAATTTTTGTCTTGATGCCATTTTGAACACCAACATGAAAAATTCACATACTGCATTTATTGGGATTGTAAGCCGAGGCTTATAAATTTTTTCTTTCCTTTCATGTGGCTTATATTCAAGGGCAGTTTACATTTTTAATTCTTTACCTTATTGAAAAATATGGATGACACTTTACTTGGCTACTTTTATTGACCATCTCTTTTCACTTTCTAATCTCTTTTGTATCACATGCACATCTGTCACATGAAGGGATTACAATGAACAGAAGGCAGTTGCAGTGGTGTAAACATCATTACCAGTGTTGCTAAACACACAAAATGTGCTAGTGCGCGAAAGTATCTCAGAGGCTTGAGTAACCTACGTTCAAGTGCGGCTTACATAAATTTGTAATACCATTTCATGCAGCTTACTATCAAGGGCTGCTAATAAATCAAATGAATACGGCACCTTGGATACCTGTTTAACAGTCAGTCCATTAGGATTCATTGTCAGACATGAAGCTTTTATTTGACGTGATGGAAGTAGTCTTGAAATAGATATGAAGTGGTCACAAGTGCAACCTCATGTCAATCTTATATTGTGATGTTTCTTGCAGGCAATCTAGTTTTTTATGTTTAGGACATGCTCAGAAAAGCTTCAGTGACATGAAACCTAGCAATGATTCCAAACTCTAAAGCAGTGGTTTCCAAACTGGGGGTAAATTAGCCCTCGGGGTTAATATGCGATTCTTCTTGGGGTGATGCGGAACCAAAACCACAATGTTGTTCTATATTATAGGAGATCACTGTGAAATACTAAGGGTAATAAGACATGATCGCTGCCTTGATTTCGGTAACAGCTCGAACTAGTTTGGGAACCACTGTTCTAAAGGACTTCAACTTTAACTTCCTACGGCACTGCTGGTGCTCACCTGACTGTGATCAATACTCGTCAATGGTGCTTATGCTAACCACTATTTGTGGAAACTGTGCTATTTGACATTACACTGCAGTTTTCAAATTGCTACTGCTAGTTGAGCATAGCACAATTGCTTTAACACAGTATGATACCAGCCAGCAGGACCTTAACAACAATCTGTCAAGAGGGAAGCTTTATTAAAACAATTTCAATATTAACTTCCTATGCATCACACCTCACCTGGTTAGCGTCCATGAACTGAAGACCAAAGTAGTCATTTTCTATCAAATCCAAATGATATGATATGACTTGTCGATAAAGCAGTTCTCCCAAAGCTTTTTTCTACACAAAAAACACAAAATATGCTTTTTTATCTGTTTTAAACTCAGTTGCTAAATAAGTGCTCTACATTGTATAGACATCATGACTGTAAGCAAAATACTGTTGCTAACTTCCATGATTTGTTTCACACAAAACAATCACAATTAAACAGAAATTGACTATTACAACATTCAAATAAACAAAAACAAATACAGCTACTATAAAATCAGTATTTGGTAAGTTAAATTGGATACAAAATAAACACAATGCCTTGTGTATCAGGCATTTGAAGCACAAGAATGGCCATTTTTTTAATTTCAAACTGTGTGAAGCAAATTTACTAAATGCTGATGGATGCTTAACAAGACAACTTGGCCGACAGGTTTATTTTTGTGTTGTAGTGCTTTGACCCTCTGGCAACTTGAACAACAAGGCTCTTCAAACAAACTAAATAGTTTTCAGGCGAATTTTCAAGGTTGTACACTCATAATTATAGCAGCATGTCAAATGGTCAACAGTTGGTTAACTAATAACTAGATAAATAATGGGTGATCCAAGATGAAACATCGGATATATAAACTTGGGATGGCTCATACTTCTACAAAACGAGCTTAACACTTGCAGTTGCTTTACTCAATCCTGGGCATACATGAGATTAGGATAAAAGGTTTCATAGATCACTATGAAGATTATTACTGTTAGTTGTTACATCATCAATTTATATTCAACTGCAATGTTGGATGAAAGAAACAAATTATTACTAAGCTGACATTGCTCACAAATGCAAAACAACCAAAACAATTGCATTAACATGAACATCTACACTACAGCATATTCACACATTGTACTGTAGTTTTAATAACATTATTCAAACATATTGTAAACATTGTATGAAGTGTTGCATAAAAAGATTAAATTAACCATGTATGCAAATCAAATTCCACTAAAACTTAAGCTAAATGCACTTACGGGAACATCTACAGATACATCAGTTCCATCAAGCAAAACAACACGTGCAGTTATAATAGATTTCCCTCTTTTTCCATCTGGTGAAGGAATGTGAATGCCAGATTCTGCCTGGCCACGACCACTTGGTGTGAATTTTGGTCTTCTTCCACGTCTGCTGAATGTTCTCCTCAAAAGGCGCAGCATTTTTAGTGTCACCACGTCAAAACTTACTGTAGCATCAGAAAAGCACCACAGTGGTGCAGAAAAAAAAACCTACTTAATCACTACAATGCAGTTAAAACCTGGAAGGTATCACTGACCTGATAACTGGCCTTTTTCAAAAGCAGTTAAATTATCACCAATGTTACCTCTAAACCAAAAAACGGCACTATTTTGGGCACCAGCTTATAAAAATTTTGAAAACCAGCACTTGCCAAATTTAGACACAATTTTCTTCAAAGAAGAAAATTCAACGAAACACAATTTCATTTCTTTCAAATACGTGCTGGGCACATTATCACAATTTAAGCCATTCTCAGACAGCACCAAAGTTAACGGTGAACAAAGTTTAGATGCATTTTGGGAATTTTCAACTTGCAAGGTTTCTGAAAATGTTCTGGGCACATTTTCGTGATATATGTGTCCAGAAACAAAGGTCTTTGTTATGTAGTTCAGACACATTTTGAAAGTTTTCAGCTTGCAAGGTTCTCTAAAAATGTTCTGGGCACATTTTCACTATTTGTGCATCAGGAAACTTTTATTTTTGCTGTGTTTACTGGTTGCAAATTTTTTCTGCAGGATTTACAGTAAAAAATTTATAGCAGATAGTAATAATATGTCTTTAATTTCTGATGATTCGTCTGATTTGCCAAAGGAAGTACTAAAAGAAATAGTTTTTGATGTGTCCTGTACCTGTCCACCCTACAGCCACAAAATAATTTTGGCTGTCAACTCTGACCTTACCAAGCTTTTTCATTTACAAAAAATATCATTTCTGATTAAAAAAAAAAAAACTTTCTTGGTGTGCAAGCACAAGACTTTCATGTATTGCTTTTTCAAATACCTTGCAATGCATCACCATGAGTTGGTTTTTGGTCAATAACTGCAATTGTGCATTTGCTTTCTGGCTTTTCAGGTTCAGAATTGCTGTTCAGAAAAACATTTCAGTGCCACTGTCTCATCATTGAAAAGCACGCCATTAAAGATGCTGAATGCAAGCTTATGGAATCTTCATTTAAACCTTATTGTGAGAAGAATGAACTGAACCTTGGATGTGAGATGATAAGTTGCTGCTACTTTCAACACATACACCAAGAACCTTTGTGCGTTGTTAAATGCTATAAAACTGATAAAAAAAACACATTATACTGCGAAAAGCAAACATTTTTATGTGTTTCGTGTTTCCTCAGCTTCATTGCAAAATTACAATTTGTGTTAAACATTGGCTGTTCTGATCAGATTTGCATATCACGCAAGCTGGGTAAGTAGAAGATATTTGTGAAAAGCATGCGCATCATTTCGTTATTGACAAGAAATGCAATGTTTACCACAAATGAGATCATATTGAACAGCTTTTGATCCAGTACAGGAAATTGCTTAAGGTTTGATTAGACTTCATTTAATTTCTGCATTACATTCATGTTCCATATCAATCAAACAGCACAATAACACAAATATGGTTATTCATAGTGCATTACAGAGCAAGTGTTATAGATAAATGCAGACAACGCAGGGAGGTGGCAACACTGAAACCACACCAGCTATAACTGCATTCACTCATCATCAAACAGTAATCCAGCAGTGGGAGAAAACTAAAGGCATTTTAACATCAGGCTATGGGGTAAATGGCTAAATTCATCAGATGGGATGCATGCTCACAAAGGTGCGTAAACTGTTTTGATCAAGGTTTCAAGTAATTTCGCAAGTAATTTTTTTTTTTCGAGAAAACAAAAATTATGAGGCATAACAAAATACAAAGAAGGTTTAGATTGCTATGCAAACGCAATGCTATAGACAGCAGATACGAAGACAACGCACCAGCAACTACTGCAATTGGTCACCGCCACTGTCATGTAGGAGTGTTAAATAATTGAGGAAAAAAGAAGATTTGTAAAAAGCATCTGACCTTTGAAGTGATCGAATAAAAGAATTTGATGAAGATTTGCATTGGTGAACAAAGCCATACAGATAGTTTCTAAACAAGGCACCAAAGGTCTTGACATAATGGTTAACCTGGTACAGATGAACATTTGCATTTCTGGTTATGCAATGTGCAATTCAGTAGGCGTTATTGTAAGAGTTGTTTGTAAGCACTTACACATAAAATGACACTTTTTGCATAAAACAAGTGCATGAGAACAGTTAGTTGAATATGCTGGGCTGGCTTAATCAGTCTTGAGGGGCTATTTTGATCATTATATTTGTAATTTTAATATCATGGCAGTCAAAATCAACCATTCAACTGTTATGCCCCCAGCTTCAGAAAGTAGTATAATTGTTCTTTGAAAAAGAACTGAAAATACATTTTTCGTGTAAGACCTCAAGTTGCATGAGACTGTTGGTTCAACTTGTTTTGCTAGCTTTAATCAGTGTCAGGGTGCCTTGTTAGTCAGTATATTTGCATTTTTGACGTTAAGACAATCAAATCTGACCCTAAATTTGTTAGTAGATGTTTTCGGGAAGTGTTTTCCTATGGTTATCGAAGGCTTAACCAGCAGAGGTAGACAAAAGTTGAAGAGTCCACCAAGCAGACTCTGCTTGCTCTTTGCAGAGTCTAAGAACCTGCTTTGCAAGCAGAAGCAGAGTGGAGGAGTATGATTCTTTCTTCATTTTCAACTAGTCATCATAGCTGAAGCCCGGTTGCATTGTTTGTTATTGGCTTACATGTGATTGTTGGTTATTAGCAAGCCAGGAAAAAGTGAGGAATATGGGAATGTCATTCCTGGGAAATCTGACATACTCGTGGGAAATTTTTCATAGCAACACTATAACTCATGGAAATTTTTAAGTAGTTAATAAAGAAGTTGTTCGAATTGACTTTGAATGCAACTTTTTATAACCACATTGCTCAGTTTTTGGAAGACAAGCCATTTGATTCAAAGTGCACTGCCTCCATGATGATAGGTTACATGAGCCATTCTACTCAAAGCGTACTCCATGCACGAATTGTAATTAGCAGCAAGCCCTGTCACTTTGTTGTTGCATGTAGTCATGCCAAGTAGCCTATTTCTTAGTTGGGTGGAAGACATGCTGGTTTTGATAAAATTGAAATTCAATGGTAATTAGCTGCAATGTCATCAAAAGGAGCCATGCAAGTTCAGCTTCATTAGTTCCCTGCTGGTCTGTTCACATTGTTCATTCCAGCATTTATTATTTGACTGGCATTTAACCTTCTGCCTATGCCACACCAATCAAATAAATTAATTGTGGGATTAACCAATTACTTTGTTTACTTTAGATCACAACCTTTGAACCCAAAATCTCAGCAAGTCATCCATAGTATCAAAAGATTCGGATTGTAGCCTAGTTCCCGATAAAAACTTGAGAAAAATGCTACCATCCAGTGGTTTGGGCCTGGGGTCAGGTGAAGCGGGGCAAAGTAACCTAAAAGTATTCCACTTATGTCATTCACAAAAAATCTGAAACCCAAAAATTGTTTTTTCATTGGCAACTAGAAGACCTGCTGAATCTTTTGAGTGTTTAAACAGCTCTCTAGCTGTTTCGGCACCAGAGTTATGCCCGTGCAAACAGCCTGATTTTGCGCGAACCACCCAGCAGCGAACATGTTAACACAAAAAGTTATGCAGGTTGACATTAAGCAAGGCAGTTAAGCTCCTCAAGCAATATGCATATATGTTAGGCAGTGGCTTCAAAACTGCCTGTGGATCTTCATGTTTGAAACCTTATTCGACCGGGATAACACTAAACGGAGGGCCATGTTTCCAACTGAAAAACATGAATTTTTAGTGGGCTGCACAACAGGGCAGGCCGGAGGGCTGTAGAAAAGAGTGGGTCGGCAGGCTATAGGAAAGGGCTGGCTGGCAGTCTGTACAACAAGGCAAGCTAGCGGATTGCACATTAGGGCGGCAGGCTGCAAATTAACCTGAGCCCGCCCTTTTCTGCAGCTTGCTGGTCTGCCCTGATGTGCAGCCTGCCAAAAATTCATGTTTTTCAACTGGAAACACGGTCCTTCCGTTTAGTGTTATCCATTCGACTGCCACCTGCAACATGACAGCAACGCAAGACGAGAGTGCAGTAGGCTTGGTAGAACATACTAAACGTAAAAGGTATTACCCTGAACCTAAAACCTTACCATACCCCTAAACCCCTATGCATAAACTTTGGAAACTGTGAAGAAATGGCTCCATGAATTTAAATGTGCAAACACTACTACCAAAACGAAAGTCACCAAAGGTGAGAGACGAACTTGAAACCATTGGCACAGCAGATGTAAACGCTACCACGACAGTGGCGCTTGAGTGATAAACTCAAGTGGTTTATTCAAACCGCGTCATGCAAGGCGGTTCCATTGCCACTTCCTATATGTTATATGTTACTATTGAGTTTGGAACTTGTAAGAGTTGGATTTGAATCTTTCCATGATTTGCAGATGCAGAGCAAACCTTTCAGAAGTAAGAGTGTTCATGGCAAAGGTGGACAGAGAGTCATTTTTTGACTCTGCATCTGCTCTTCCTCCGCAAATCATGGAAATATTTAAGTCCGACTCTGCCTAGACTCCACAAAAATGAAAAATCTACGGTAACACAAACACATGTTGCATGATGGTTCTGCTCAATTCAAGATAGTGTCTATTTTGCCTCATGAGCCAAAGCACTGCTGTAGCTATTAGTATAGAATAGTATTTACCAACCTTGAACTGAACATGATTGGTTTAAACCAGCGGTCCCTAAACTTTTTGGATGCTGGGCCAAATTAACAACCATATCAGCATCCGCGGACCAGACTATTTACTATATTTATAAAACAACAGGCATAGATTTATAAACATTTGTCTGTGGACATTTATTTTCATTGTTTGTAATATGTTGTCAATGTGACTTATTAGTAATGCTTGTACGGTGATATTTACTTTCATTGTTTATAATATGTTGTCAATGCAGGTTTCCCACACATTAAAAAATAATTTTCCATACTTTTTCAATACCTTTTCAATACTAAATTTAAGAAGATCACTTCTCTTCATTTTTCGAAATTCTTAATCATGAAACCCAATTTTACACATTACAAAACACTGCATAAATAAAAAGTGCTTAGCCTTCAGTGAAATTCTGCTCAGATACTTGAGATTTCTTTTCCATTTAGAATTTCCATACTTTTTCAATACCTAATGTACATTTTAGCGAAATTCAATACTTTTTCAAGGTTTTGAAAACCAATTTTGAAATTTAATACTATTTCAGAACTTTCAATACCGCTTGGGAACCCTGTCAATGTGACTGAATGTAACTTACGAAACTGCTTCTTTTGTTGCATAATAGTTGTAATATTCGCTTCCATGCTTGATGCTGCAATACGGAGTGTATCATGCAAACTTATGTCTGAAATTCCGTTTTGGCACTTGGACTTATGATATTTCATCATAGAAAAAAATTGTTCACAGCGGTAAGTACTTCTAAATAAACAAATCAATTTTGAGCACGTTTTGAAATCTTTGGAAATCTTGTTCTTGGGAAACACTTTGCAAAATTCCAGAAGCATTTTTGATAATAATTTTGCCTTCAGGTCTAAGTCATCCTGCAATTCAATAAATTCTGTTTGGACATCAGTTGGCACTGCTTCAACCTCAATGCCAAAGGGCATTGAAAACATTTTGATGCCCTTTTCCAATTTACGAAATCTTGAAATTGCCGACCATGTTCACGTTGCAACTTTACAATTTCATAAGCATATTTTGCAGACCAACTCCAAGTCACCCTGCTGACACAGGACATTGAGGATAGCTTTTCGGCTAAAAAAAAGGCCGGAGCTGTGTTTGTCGACCTCACAGCAGCCTAAAACACTGTATGGCACCGCAGCCTCACCTGTAAGCTCCTACAATTTCTGCCTGACAAACACATGGCTCAAATGACCATGGAGATGATTAGCAATCACAGCTTCACCCTCACCATCGGAAACAGCAAAAGCAGGTTACGACGCCTCAAGAACAACGTCCCACAGGGATCTGTCCTGGCGCCCCGCCTGTTCAGCATTACATCTTTGACCTGCCAACCATGATCTCCAGAAAGTATGCATATACTGACAACCTAGCAATCATGCATGCTGATGGAGACTAGCAGGCAGTGGAAGGGGTGCTGACCAAGGACATGGCAACTGTAGGTGAATACTTCCAGACATGGAAGCTAAAGCTCAGCACTACAAAAACGGTGTCAACAGCCTTCCACCTCAACAACAAGGAAGCTACATGTGAGCTTAACACTTTGAGAG
>JGI24158J21664_10010387_pt1 | contig 12413 bp, 7 predicted proteins | sample Ectturendosymbi3_FD_21664 | JGI IMG/M metagenome (IMG submission 21664) | reverse complement strand
GGTGTTGAAGAGATCGCCTATTGCTCAACCGCACACACTTGGTCTTCGACGAGGTTATTCCGATGGGAAGGCAATAGGCAACACGACCGGACTTCGACGAAGATTGCATCTGCATTGGAGAATTTCCCTGCTACAGAATTATGCCGAGCGCTTGGCCAGACTGAAGCAAGTTCCAATTTTTAAGGTCTTGGCACGACCATAATTATTAGAAAGGGTGTACACTTCCACTTTGCTATTGGCCCCATTTCGCATAGATACGCCACTGCATTCTGTGTCATTGCATATCTGCAGCTGTAGCTTCAGCGCAGGCTAGTCTTGCCTTTAGTTCGTATCTTACCATAGAAAGCAACAAGAGATAGACGCAAGCTGAACGAAAGTACCTTACTGGCCTCGTGTAATCTGAAATAATCTAAAAAATGGATTCGGGCGTTTTGTTCCACACGTTATACGTAACAATAACCAATTCTCAGCGCCATGAAAAGAAAATGGTCATCGTTATTCACTTCAATCATTCGAGCTCACTCTTCCAGGAGGGTATCCAAACTGTGGCCTACGGCCAAATCCGGCCCGCGAATACTTTTGTCAATAATGAAAAATTAATTGACGAAAAACTTTTCCATTTGGTAGAAAGTCACATATCCCGAAACAATCCCATTACGTAAAGATGTCCGGCCCTCGAACTGTTGTGTAATAGCTTATGTGGCCCTCGGATAAAAAAGTTTGGAGACCCTGTTCTATAGATATCTGTTTTTAGTGGCATAGTGAAAAACGTGCGTTAAACCAAAACAAAAATACTAATATAACTGCTTAAAAAATGCTGGAAATTCTCCTTGCTCCCAAAAGTTTGGGGCCCCACAAAATCGGGGGCCCTAGGCTTTAGCCTTTTTAGCCTAATGGTAAATCCGCGCCTGTTTGTATGCAACTTACATTTAAATGAACTCTCATTGCGTCATCTGTGTAAGCACCTTATCGGCCCAACAGAGTCATCTACTAATTGGAAAAGACCAGTCGGCAATGCTTTGGCTACATGTGAAAGCTTACCGCTTTCCTCGACAGGAATCCGATGCATACCTGACGGGCCGCCCCTTGCTGACATCGATCTTGCTGATCTGAGTCGTGGTCAGACTTACCTTTATAAGATTATAAAAGCAGTTAAGACTGGTTTGATTAGCAGTGATTTGCTACGTGAAAAACCTGGACCCATGTCTCATGCCAGATGGCTAACAACTGCAGGCAGAATTTGCAGACTATATATAGCAACAGTGACGACCTCTATGCACTGACACTTTTTATTGTCTGTTACTATGGGCCAATGTGGTTTGAGATGAAGAAGCGTGCCTGGTGCACAGATGGTGCAATACATTTGCTGCAAATGATAAAGTTACTTAAGAAATTGCCGCCTTCTATCAGAGCTGTAGTGTGGCCTGTTGTCCAACGAAACGCGTATTGGGCTCATCCTAAAATGTTCTACTGGCAATGCTCGCTGATCCAGATCGTGAAAATCGGGAAACAGCTATTGACATCATCAAGACTATCAGACTATATTCATCAGAACATCCACAGCACATCAGAGAATTTCGAATTCCAAAGATTTCACAGAATGCACAACACGTGAAAGATCTTCTCCCAGCAGTGCAGGAGTTGAGAATGGAGCCACCAATAACAAAACAACTGACCGTACAACAAGTCGACAACTTCGCATAGAACCCCTTGTTCTTCGCATTCCTTGTCATTCTCAAGGTGTGGAACGGTGCGTTAAATTAGTTACAGAAGCTTCTGGAGCTGTGTATGGGAAAGACACTCGAGATGGCTACATCAGATCGGTATTCAAATCCCGTCACTTCATTCCTAACTTTAGAAGCAAGCAAGATTACACGGTTTCGTGTACTGTATGAAACGCATTGATTTCCTCATACTTTCAAGCATATTTTGCGGGTGATTTCAGTTTTGTTGTGATCAAATGTGATGTTTGAAACTTCTTCACTAACGTTTTTCTATCTGCTTTGCGTTTTTTATTGTGTCTCAAAACCAAAAAAGAAACCTATGCAAAACGATTCATCGTCCGCAAAGAAGTGCCGTTTTGCCCGGAATTTGTGTTTTTTCACCTTAAAAAGGAGGTGTTATAATACAGATAATTGAACTTTTTTTCGATTTCAATTGTGTTTGGTTGTGCTAACAAAACCTGCAGTGTGCTTCTTGATTCATTTAGCTTCGTATTTTGATGCTACACCCTAGTGTCTATGTTGCCTTATAAGACGAAAGCACTGTCAGAGCTATTTTTCCGTCAACCAAACGTGTTTATCTAAAGGCAAAATAGCTCAAGCAGTGCTTCGGCCTCGTGAAGCAAAATAGACACTGCCTAAAAATACTTGATTTTACGTGGACGGATCGGGATTGGATCGGATTAATTTTTTTCGTATCAGGACTGGACTCGGACTGAAAATTTTCACATTCCGCTCATCTCTGAGGGACATTTGCCTTTAATAAAGCGTGTGCAATCAAAATTAGTTGTTATGAAACTCCCATTTTCCCACCCTATGGATTTCGTAAAAGTGTGATTGATTGACTGTTAGAGAAGATTCTGTGAAGTTTGCATCATTCATCTTGCTTTGGTATGAAGCTTTCGGATTTTATTAAAACTTTTGATTGGTCTTGCTTGTCTATCAACGTAAAAATTTGTCTCCCGCGCGTAATCGTACCCAACAGTTAAATATGGATTAAATTACCTACAGTACAGGCTTGTAGCAAAATTTGATGTGAGCCCTCAGCGTCTTACGGATTTTGAGATCGTACCTTCAAAAGCTGATATGAAATAAGCGTATCTCCGTGAGGATACTTGTTGAGAAACTGAAAGACTTTTTCATTAAACAACGCAAAAGATCACTGATTTGAATGCAAAGCATGTATCAATGAGAAAAGCGCCTGTGAAAGCTTAGGCTTTGCCGCAACGTTCACTCTGCCACTCACAATGACAGGTATTTCAAATTGCGACGGCGTTGAAAGTGCTAATAACTTTTACAAGCTGCAAGTCAATAATTACATTGTGCATGCCCGTTCTCATAAATGTTACAATCAAAAGTCCATCGTTGCACAAAGAATTGTCAGTATTTTAATTATAAAATATTCCAGGTTAGCAAGACACACGTCATAAAAGTCAGTGAGATGTAAATTAGGCAGACTATGGGTTTTCTAAGCGTAAGAAAATGATCGAAAGAAAAGAATAAACCTATATGCTTACCGTGTAGACAAGCTTCTGCGATTGTGTTCTAGCTCCACCTAAGATCTAATTTCAACCAAACGAAATCCCTGAAACCAGGGGTGTAACTAGGCAAGTGCCTCCCGCAGAAATTTTCAAAAACATTATGAAAGCGCCAAGAGATTTTGTAACTGTTAGGTACAACAAGAAGTTCCGGTATTTTGCCACAAACACACCTCGAAATTTCAGCTCGTTTGCTGCCCTGGCTGTTTAGTGTAGTGACTTCGAAAATACATCATGTCTCAAGCACAACACGAATAAGATCGAAAAAAGACGAAGAAACTGATTTTTAATGAGCCGTGAAATAAGCCTACAGAGATGGTTTGTGGAAAGCGTTACATTTGATTCACTAGTTCATCTAATGCTTTTTCTTGTGGCGAGGAAGCCAGTTACCGTAGGCGTAGACAAAGCGTTACATCTGTCTCCCCTCCGGTGACATTCAAGTTTGCCTCCATAAATGAATAACAACAGCAAAAAATGGGCACACCTTTTTTTCAGAGAAGTGGATGGTACCGTCGACAAATCTGGATTTATGCAAACGCAGTTGCATTTTTAATATGTTTTTCCTTCAAAACCATATTTTACAGATACGGACAAGGTAAACGTGAAGTTTCACAGCGAGCAATTTCTGTATTGATTTAATGAGCAGACCGGGCTTTTGAAGAAGAATTTTATTGCTTATAACCATAAATACAGCAAGGTTAGTGTTTTCCTGAAGAGAATTGGTAGGAAACAAAAGTAACCCAAGGTCAGCTCTATTGTTCGAAAAACAAGAGGAGCCTCCTATTTTAGGCACTGCGCTTCACCTCGCTTGAAAGGAAATCAGGACCTTTACAAAATTGGTTTACAGTATTCGACCTAAACAAATCTTAAGGATAACTCATAACAGCTCAAGATTCAGAAGTGTAATGCCATGGAATACGTAAGCCAGTTGATCTCAATATTTGTCGGGGCACAATATTTTNTTTATGCTAAAATTAAAACTTGGCAAAAGCTGTAGCCTACAAAGTTTTCAGCTTATGATNCATCAGTTGTTTGTNNCAGCAGGCTCTTTTGGAGGGAGACGGTTGAAATATCGAAGTTAAATTCACAATTTNATTTTTTCCTTCTGATTCCCGACAAGATATGGTGGTAGAAGTTAAGTTCAAATCCCTTCCATACCTGAAAAAGACTTGACTTTTCTAGAGATAAGTAATATCGTGGATGCTGACATGTGGAGTGAGAGTAACTGTTTGTTGTGATGTACCTGGTACAAATGATTGGAAATTTAATATACATCCCATTTTTGTGTAGTAAATGCAGTTTCTACAATGTTCATCTATTTTTAGTAAAAACGATTTTACTCTGACGAGCCCTTCTTCCATCAGCTCAGTTTGCTTTAGTTGCGGCTTGTCAGAAAAAATTGCAGTGTTTTTTACTTCTAGCAATTGTTGGAAACGTTAACTTCCTCTCGTTTCACTGGGTAATTTCAGAAAGGTTAAGAAGTATTATCACATTTTGCGAAGCAGCGGAACATTGAAGCAATCGAACGTTTCGCACATACCGCGCGAACGCCCTCTCGCGGTATGCTTCGGAAAGATGAAAATTACCTTATATCTCTGTCAGAAGCAAGCTTTGCTTTGAATTAAATTGCTTGAGAGAAACTTTTCGGTGATTAATTCGAGCGTATCGCTATTGTTGCAACATAGGCGACAGTTTAGCTTCCAGCAAACAACAACCACTTTAGTATTTTGTTGTAAACAAGCCCGTGCTTGCATTTCCATACGTATTGGTACCTCCGCATTTTGAATTTAGTTTCAAAATGCACGTTGCTTTCTATTTAAACTACAGTAATATTCGCCTATAACAACTTCGGCTACAACGACAGTTGGCCTGTAACGACGCTTTTTCGCCGGTCCGGCAGAATTCCTATCTTTCACGTACATTCGAGTTCGGAAGTATCATCACTTCGCCTACAGCGACGCTTTTTGTCAGTCACCACAGAATATTTTCTTCGTTTACAACGACAGTTGCAATTTCGCTTTACAGTTTGAGTCTGAGCTCGGCCATGTGGAGCCACCACACAAATTATTTACGACCCAATAGAACGTCCTTTAAGTTTAAAAGCCAATCGTTTCGCCATAACAGGTTTGCTGTGAGAATTGCATCGATTGCGTCATCAGCAGCAATGGAGGCAAATCGTTACATGAATTTCACTACGCAGCATTAGGGATTGTTGCGACTGTAGTCAGTCAACAGTTCGATCGATAGTCTTCGTGGAGTGCGAACGAAGCAGTTTCTCATTGTGGAAAACTTCTTGACATCGTTGTTTCCTCAATAGCGAAAATGGTACAAAAGTGGCAAAACTTGGAAAAGATTTCGATATTTCAACAACGACGTTTACTACAATTTGAAAAATGACGACAAAATAATTTCTCACTTGTTCTTATCGGAGTATACGCGCACACGCGATACAGTAAAGCAGCCATCCTAATCGAAGAACACTTTTAACCCTTGCCAGGCTTTGGCACTGAACTAAAAAGTCATTTCAGGAACGATTTATTGTAGTTTGGCTGTGACGAGAGTTTTTTTCTCAGGTCCCATGAAGTGACGTTTTAGGACAAGTCTACTGTTACTACAAAACATGTTAAAGCGCTGCTCACAAGTTTTAGCTCAAATTCCATATGTCGTGAAGACCAGTTGTATAGGGGGGGCGCAAGCGCACCCCCAAACAGTTTTGATTTGTCAAAAATCCGGGCAAAATCCGTGAAAACCTGGGCAAGGTCTATTAAAATGTTCGCAAAATACCTGAAGTTCTGCGCAAACAACTGCCTGAAAATATGGATAAAAATGGCAACACGTAGACCTTTTTTCGGAGGTCATCCCAAAAATGATGAAATACTCGCATCAAGAGTTGCCCGCGAAACGTTTCGGGCACGTTTGGGGAAGTTCGGGCAAAAATATTTCGCGCCCCCAAAAATTTGCCTGCTCCTACACCTATGGTGGAGACTATAGCCGTCCACAATTCCCACAGAGCTGATCATCAGAGTCAGTGCGCGTTCAAAACATAACCATACACTTTCTTCAAACACAATTCATCAGAAATTTATCATAAAATTTAGAGGTTTGGAAATGAAAAGCAAGTGCGCTCGGAGTTATGTACTGTATTATAAACATTTTGCCGAATTTATTGACAAACACATAAGTCCTTATTTCTATTTCACTCACAACAGCTACGTGTTTCTTTCCCAAACACCCACGCTCGTACAATCCAAAGCAGTTTCAACTTGAAGGTTCGCCCCACTCATGCTTTGATGTTAAAACTTTTCGGTGCTTTTCGGCACGACCTTGGCCACAAACCGAAGCAAGTCACCTGGCCTGCGGAGCCGTTTGGTCAGAGCCCAAAACACAATTCACGTAAACAACGTCCTATCCAATGGGAAGTGCGGCCATGCGAAGAAAGCCTGCTTTGCTGCAGCACTGTTGAGGTATGGCATTTAAGAAAAACATTTTTGGAATTGGTTAAATCTGTGCTTGACGTATCACGGTTTGGTTGTATTTTCAAAGAGAGGCTGGTGGAACAAATAATTTCATGGATACAAACAAGTTCTATTGTCTATGCGTGTGATAAGGCAAATTTGCAATTCAGAACGAGCTAGAGTAGATCAAATCTTGCTTATTACGATTTTCTTATTGTTCAGCAGGTCCAACTGATAAAACAGGTCTCGCTACAACCAAAGGCTACTGCCCTGGTTTTTTCTTATAAACTGCAGATTTGGACGTCATATTACACGTAGCGAACAATAAAAACCTGCTGAAGTGCAACTTTACTTTTCCTGACATTTTGGGTTAAAAAAGGAACATATTTTGACTAAAACCTTTTTAAAGACAAGGACCTGACAAAACCAAAACCAGCATCGAAATCAATCGGAAGCAGACGAGTCAGCGCTGATTTTGACGCATGATCGAGTTTCGGTGTTGAACAATGGTCAGCAGCAAGGACGTTAGGGTTAACACAGAATGGCTACAGCGCTGTTTGCACCACAAAAGTCCGAATTAATCTAGTGACGGCGCACTTCTTCCTTCGTCCGCATGTAAACAAAAATTAGAGGGCAATGATTGAGGGGGACAATTTCAGTCTCTCTGCTAACAAGGTTTGACGTACCAGCAGTGGGAGAAAGGGAGTAACCTCCAAAAGAACTTGCAGATACGCGAACCTGTGTGTGTCGCACGAGCCACAGAAATCATCGCAAGGACGACCTCTTGCTGAAGGGAGCAGTTGCTGCAGCAATATCAAGAGCAGGGCATTAATGCGTAAAACTTCAGCACAGACCCAATGGAGAAAAATACAACACATCTGCAAAATCTTAAAGTTTAGAGATAAAACGAAACAAACTTAGATCAAGCCCATGCAAGTCGCTACAGTCGAAGAACGTTGACGGAGTGAAAATCGTTGCGACGTGGCATTGAAATGACGAACCTTCGATGATATGTTCATTGACTAAATTTTCTCGTTTCATTACATCCGGTGATCTCGCGAAATCAGGTCCATAGTCTTGTTTTAAGGTTTTGGGGGGAGAAACATGTTTAGGGTGACAAGATTTTTATTTTATGTTTAAAAGAAAATTTTCTGGGAAGCAGAAAATTTGGGGGGCTCCCAAAAAATTGGGGCGGCACTGCCCCCGAATGCTCTCCCCCACCGTGGCTACGGGCCTGCGCAAAATGCAGCCCGTAACAAAACAACAGCTTTTTCTAAGCTGCGCACTTAGAACAGGATTGTTTTCCGTCTTAAGTGTAATGATATTCAAAATCCTTCTTCGCACTAAAGCACGCGTAGCGGCAAATCCCATCACTAACACGCAACAAAACGTCCTCCTACTCAAACACGTCATTGAGACGGTTGAAGTTAAAGACCTAAATCCTCTTGTTTTTGCTCAGTTCGCACAACCAAGCTACGAGCGCATGCGAGTGATGAACAGTGTCTTCCTTTTCGCCAGTAGTCCATGCTTGAAGGGAACGTCAGCATCAGCAGGCCTGTGTTAATGTAAAATAATCTCCGCGTCGCTTTTGTCCAGCATGTTGTCTCGGCTCGGCAAGACATCTGAAAACAAGACGAAAACATAGAAAGATTATTATCAAGGCTGGACTGGATGATTCATAAATCTTCGTTGGTCTGCACAGCGCACAATGGGATACGTCTGAATGTTTTTTTTCGAACAAAAGCGCCTGCTACACAGATGATGAGAGAGAAGTTTCGCAAAGCAGGGCGTGGGAGAGGATCCGCTTTCTTTCCATAGTTATACAGTTTGTAGTTAGGTGTGGCTCAGATTTTGCAGATAAGGCTTGGAAGCCGAAAATATGGAGCAAGGCTAATAGATAGCGTGTGGTTGGCTTCGTTAACGAATACTGGTTGCAAAGCAGAGGTAGGTTCCGCTTAAAAGTCCCGTCTATTTTGACGAAAACTAGAGTAGTTGGTAAAATCTACTTTTCATTCAAGTAGTGCAGACCGCGCGACGGCAGGCACTTAACTTACGACCTATCAAGCAACTGTTCATCGAAACTAATCTTCCATCCAACCGTATCGGTTTCACCTGGTTATAGAAGCGATTGGGGTGGAAAATAAAAACTGACCGTATCTGTCAATGATTTTCGCTTGTTTTCCGATTTGAAGACAAAAGATGCGTTGTGTGCAGTGGCCAACGGCAGAATACAACATTCTTTAGCACAAGCTGTGTACGAAGCATGCCAAACACTTGAGCAGTGTGGCCAAAACCCTAAATTACAAGCATTACTTTCAATATCTTTCACCCTTTAAGTCCCGCGGGGAAAATTTTTTACAATTTTCAAAAATTTTTCAAAGCCATAACTCGCCAGGCGATTGAGCTAGAGTGCTGTTCAAACCCTCTACGGATTCAGCAAGTCTTGAACTGCAGATCAAAAAACGTTTTTTTCGTTTTGGGTTAGAGCTTTTCTGGGGGGAACGTCACAAGTAGGGTTGTTTTTGCGCTATTTTTGCCATCTTTGCCTTGCCCTTGGCGCCGTCCCAGTGGGACATTTTTTGGACTCGATGTTTTGTTGGAATCTTGACTCGAATACGAGTCTTTAAAACCCGTGATTAACTTTCTAGTATATCGAGAGCTAAAATTATGGCTCAGAAAACAAAAATTGACCAAAATTTTGCTCCCTCAAAAGCCACTCTGGGGTGAATTTCACCCCAGGCATTAACTCGCCGTCAGATTGAGCTAGAGTGCTGTTCAAACCCTCTAAAGACTCGTGAAGGTATGTAGTGCAATAAAAAAAACGTTTCAGTTTAGGATGTCTGTTTCTTTTTTTATGTTTATATAATGATAGGATATTTATGTTATTTTTGCTGACGTCAGCATTTTTAGCTTTACTACCTTTGAGGCCCGCAGGAGCCATTTTAGTGGCAAAATTTTTTTTTGAGGCTGGCTGTTTTTGGCTACATTTCGGGACTTTGAAGGGTCCGAATGGGTTTTTAGCGTTCCTGGTTCAAGATTAGAGCAAAAAAAAATTAAAATTGATAAGGGAAATCCCCCATAAATATTGAGAAAAACCCCTTACTAATTAGCTGTTTATTGGCTTAACTTTTGAACCAGACATGCTAGAAAGTCAACCAAGGGCTCTAAAGACTCGTATTTGAGTCAGGAATCCAACAAGATACAATGTCCGCACGTTGGATCCGCGGATAACATCATAAGAATGATCTCAAAACAGGCCCCAATCCACGGGTCATAGGTCAATAAGGCCAAAAAAGAGTTAAAATTTTTTTTTAATTCTATTGTACAAGAGTTCACGAGTCTTCAGAGGATTTGAATAGCTCTCTAGCTCAATCTTGCTGCCGATTACGACTGGCCAAAGGTTGGCCAGAAGCGGCTAATGGCACTTTTTTTAACTTTTGCCAAAAGCTAGGCTTTTCAGCCATGAGTTTGGGTCCAGACATGCTAGCAAGTCAATCAAGGACTCTAAAGACTCGTCTTCGAGCCAAGAATGCAAAAAATTATTGGGACAAAAAATGGCCCATTTGACCGGAGCCCAGGGCCAGGAAACCTAGCCTAAAATGCAAAAACATCCTTCCATTGTAACGTAGACAATGGAAAACCCCAAACCCAACCCAAAAACATTTTTTTTCAATCTCAGGTACAAGACTTGCTGAATCCATAGAGGGTTTGAACACCCCTCTAGCTACTGGCTACTGGCAAGGTATGGCTTTACAAACTTTTCAAATATTTTCAGCGAAAATTGGACCCCCGGGACGGAAAGGGTTCAACAGTGTGTTACGTTTTGCGGGCTCTAAACGAATATACGCTAGCAAAGAATTGTGCAGCCGACAAATTCAAGCATTTCCAGTCAATCGCACCCACTCACTTATTTCGGTGTTAATGTCGTCGTTCTTGCTCAGTGCCATGAGGAACCCGTAAAATGTGACGCGGGGCGACTTGCTCAGCTCACTGTGGACGTGCTGCAGCGACGGGGACATCGTGAACGGACTCAACTTCGAGCACGTTTTTTCCATTACGTCGAAAAATGTTTGGCTGTTGACGCCTAAAGCGTGAGACAAAAGTCGTTCAGTGACTATTGAGCGAGCAGAACAACCACAAACCTAAAAAAAACTTTTGGCAAAAACTCCCGACAGCTTTGTCACGCTTTCTGACTCAGTTAAAAGCTTTCCAGTCGCCACGGGGGTCTTTGGTGGGCTTATCTCCCCCAAACAAGGTTCCAACCTGCACCAAATTGAAGCATGAAACACTATAAATCAATGTAGTTTTTGTCAATCTCTAGAATGTCAAATCCATCCGCACAAACGCAAAGCGACAGTGCTTAAAGCACTAGGTTTTCTTTATACTTTCGAGGGATCAGCCCGCTACGCTCTGCTTTCATCATTTTGGGATGATTCACACTTGCATATGTTTATATTCAAGTGCTTACTCGGTCTCTCAAAATGTCTTAACAGTCACCAAAGTCAAACCTTAAAAAAACCTGCAAGGATGGACCCAAGAAGCGCGTGAATCGTTTGCAGATCAGTCCTGTGGGGTGTGAAAATGACTACCCGTATTCATCCGCAAGCCCAGCACGAGGAGTAACCCGACTTTCACTGGAGAAATGGCAAGATGTTCTCACCGAGTAACTTACGATTTAGCGCCTCACGGATGTCCAGACTTACTGAAAGACCTGATTTCCAAGGGTTGTTGTATGTCCACAGTGGAAAATGTACCTGGATGCTTGTCCCAGACAACCCTTACCAGGGGCGGCATAAAATCTTTAACAGGATATCAGACTAGCTTAATGTTAGCTTGTAATTGTCTCGACAGCAACCTTAGACAGTAGAGACTGATCTAAACAATTTTTTTAGGTTTTCACACCTTCTTGTTGTTTCGATGCGATGTCCTCTTGAGATAACGACGTTTGATTTTGGGCCCAGTTTTCTGTGGAGGGAACAAACACCTCGGGCACTGCTGTGAGGAGGTGGTCGTACGCTTCTTTGCATGCGTTAACGTATTCTGAAACAAATGCGGCAGGCAAATAAAAACATAATGGAAGGGGATTCATTATCAAATCTACCTGCCCGCTCAGCAGCAAACAAGATGTACAAAACAGAAAACACACGTACCATACCACAAAAACAATCACGGTTGCACAGCACACGAACATCTAATAAACGCCATGGCGATTTTGAATGTTTCGGGGACTAAAAAAATTATGAATAGTTGTTCGAAAAATCCAAAAAAGTTCTTCAGCTCTCATATCAAGCCATGATTTTAAGGCCAACGTGTCGCTGCATCAAACCATCCAAATAATGGTTTAATAATATTTTGCAAAAAGATCATATGTACAATAACAGAGAAAGTACTTCACTGTTAATCAAAAATTTCTACATTAAAATCCGCTGAAAATAAAATTAACAATACAATTAAAACTAGGACTCATTTTCAAAACGCATAAACTTCGAAGGAAATCAAATTCAGAACCAACATTCAAGACTTCACATAAGGGCAAACGGGTCAGATAGAAAAACACAAACTCGAACTCGGATCTGATGCTAAACAGCATTTGTTTGGTGCAATCGTCAACGCTCTGATACTTTTTTCATGAAAACTTCGAACTGAGTTGGCACAGATACAATCTAAGAAGCATCTCAGCATGCGCTCTTTAAAAAAAA
>JGI24158J21664_10010386_pt1 | contig 12414 bp, 6 predicted proteins | sample Ectturendosymbi3_FD_21664 | JGI IMG/M metagenome (IMG submission 21664) | reverse complement strand
ATACTTCGAAAGCTGCAATCCAGCCACTGGCCTCAAAATCTATCATAGTATTTGACATGCGCATGACGTCAAATCTATGAACGTCAAGGATTTCACCGCGAGACAAAAATAATATAGCAATTTAAAAATACTGGCTGTAAACAAAAATGAGAAGCGTGGTGGCCTTCCATGAAAGTAGTAAGTTAAAGTGCGGATTAGAATTTATATGTTGCCGACATCACCACGACTGGAACTTTATGAAGTATTGTGCGATGCGTGTAATCTACGAAGACCGCACCGCCTATTCTAAAACCGTAAAAAAGGCCGGAGATTTTCCCCATTATCAGGAAACAAACGATTATTATCAGTGGTCTGGCCTGACCACTCTGGCGCCAACAGGTGGTGAAATCCAGCGAGGAAGGCGAACACGGTTGATGGAAGCGACCTGACCGAAATCAAGTCAAAGTAAAAAGAGGTCGGTCAAATGGGTTTCATTTGCTCACATCCGGGATATCAATTTACCAGAACAGCTTGTGGGCGATCGAGACGCTGCCGAGAGAGCGACGCAGCAGCAGCTTAGTCAGCGGGTTGTCGTCTCTTTGCTCGAATCGAAGTGCCTGAGTGAGCTGCGGCAGCCAGGATGCGATCTCAGTGTCATCTGCGCCCTCCAACCACCGGATGGCGAAAGAGCGCACACACGTGTCCGGGAACCTGAAAAAAGCGGCACTTTTCAAATATTGTCCCGGCATTGAGTTTGCAAACACATTTCTTTGCGCATACCGCGAAAATTCTTCGCGTTGTAACTCGAAAAGACTTCTTGCAACTGTGCAAGGTGTATTACTTTCCAAATCTCTACCATGGCGTTGCTATCAACGTGAATGCAAAGGGTGAATACAATTCACTTTTGTTGGTCCAATAAAATTTTGTCAATGGTTCTTAGAAATCCCATTTCACGCATTAGTTACTCACCCAGCAGTTAGCAAAGCCAGCGATTCCTCTGGTCTAGGCTTTTGCGGCCAATGAACCATCGTTTCGTAGGCGGCTTGTAGGTGGGGGGAAGAAGGGGACCACGTCGGTACGCATCGAAGCAGGACAGGCAAGCTAACATCTACGAACAAGCCAGTTAATGAGAGTAACCACAGTGTACCATCATGCGTTGTTGATACAATTATCCTTCACGTTTTCTTGGAGTCATTTCGCGTTCGAATATTCTAGACTTGCCGGGAAAGCAGTTTGCCCCGATTTTGTCTGGTACGTTACTGCACACGAACATAAAAACATCGCCACACACTACTTAATTCAGCAAGAAAGCATCAGTTCAAATGAGTCTTTGAAACTGATCATCGGACCACAGAGGCGGCAAACAACTTGTTTTGCAATTCCAATCAAAATTTCCGGTCATTAAAACTCAAACTACTCTGGATTCGCTGACTACGCTATTTTCGTCTATCCTGCTGCGACTGCAAGATTAAAAACGGTACACACAAACTTGTAGGCGCAAGTTCGAAGTTCATCGAATCGCTGGCCAATAAAAACAAGCCAACGGTTATGACAACCTTCATTATCCAATCACAGCAAGCAACCGGGGAGCTTCAAACGCTTTTTAATCCAAGCAACGAACAGCAACTTACACAAACGCTGTTTCTGGTCAGAAGACAAAAGCACGTCACGATTTTTCCACACGACATCCCTTTCTCTGGACGTCAACGTACACAACGAGCCGACCATAGACCTCGCCCGGATTACTGCATTTTCAAGGTCTTTGCGGACGCTGGGCGACAGTGAAGAAGGAGATCCACGCCTAGCCGGGCTTCTGAGCAAAGAAATAGCAACCGTGTAAGAGTTCGGGCCGTTGTCGTTTGTTCCTGGGCGCCGCCTTTGGCTCAATATCGTGTTGTGTTGTGTAACGTCCAGAGACTACAGTATACATGGCAGTACCAAGGAACACATAAACATATGAAAACGAACATAGATATGTGGTGGTAATTGAAAAGCATACACGTAGATGGTGTTGACACGGTTACTTTGAAAAAACACAAGCATAGATATGTGCCATTAGTAAAGAGCACACGCATGAATAGCATGGTTGCTATGATGTTTAGCACCGCTGCATAGCGTTGTGGCGCTACGTTCCAAGCAGACCAATTTATAAAATGTATGGGGTGTAGTCTGTAGTGTACGTGGCTGCTAAGGACACGGGGTCGTTTGGGCTGCAGAACTCCCCGAGGACGAATTATAGCTAAAGTGTTAAGGTAACGCTTGGTGATTGGAGTAGGTAAAAGTCTGTTGCACGGAATATAACGTTCAATAGGCGTTAATACACTCATATGATTAATGGAAGCAAAACACGATGCGGGTAATTTGAAACCGCCAGAAGAAATTGGTTTAACTTTGCCACATAAAACGTTTTCCGTTTTCACACACAATGTAAATATGCGTGACAGCTAAAGAGGAAATGCGTACGCAATTATGGACTGGTGCGGCGCTGCAATGGTCTCACAAATGTTAAGCAGTCTGGAAACAAGACGTTCACTCACGTGTTTGGGAAATGCATTTTCAGCCAATGTGATGATTCATGCATGGGTACGGTAATTCGTTTGTTACTCGGTAGACACATCACTCACGGTGCGATTGGAGATTAAACGCACCCCTTTATACGCGAGTTTAAAGCAAGCAATTTTAGTGAACCCAACTAAAACAAAACTACATAAGATATGACAGCAATATCTCATGAAACCATTTTCGTAGTAACAGCATTATAGAATCAATGCACTCGGTTAATGCACACCAACAAAAAAATGAAGACTAATGTTTCTAGCACCCGAGTAGCACATTTTTACAGAGCTGTAAAAAGTGTCAAACATCATTTATTGTTTATTTCTGAAGGAATTTCAGGTGGACTTCTATTGCACTGTACCTCAGCATTTTCGCACCTACGTTTGAAAGCGTTTCTGGCGAACTGACGGGTTTTTGGCTTGTCTTGTATTATACGGATGAACATCTGCGACAAGTTTAAAATAGTCGTAAACCGGTAACTGAGATTTATTGTATTTATACATGAATTTGTCCACTTCAAGTCTGTAAGTTTTTTTAGTTGCAGAATTTTCAGCAAGTAATTACTTTACGCGACGCAATTTCAGATGCATTCAAACATCCCATNGCGCGACGTAAAATTGTAAGCAGGAAAAACTCCNAATGCTTGATAACAACTGAGCTTGCTCTCTCAATGTAGAGCTAGTTATTTTGCATTGGTTTGCATGGTGTCGCATAAGCGACAAAAACAGTCAAGGCTTTTTGTCGCTTTAACACGTCAGTATCAGTTGAAAAATCATCTTCTTTCTTTTCAATCTCTATAAGCACACAAAAATTGTAGTTGTACTGATACGTTTACAAGTTGTACAATGTCTATGGAAAGAAATCCTTTCTCAGAAAAGAATCAGACACTTTAAGATCTTACAGAATATATATTTCGCCTACGATGTAGGCATCATCAGCTCTTATTCAAATAGAATCTACCTCATTACACGTTGTACTGATAATACCGTGGTAAAATCGCAACCGAAACCATTTTTACGAATAAGGTGTTTAACGCAAGTGAAATATTTCAACATTGAAGTTTCGGTGGCAAGCCATTGCCCTGCCACATTGCAAATGAGAGGATTTCTCTTAAACACCAGAATATAAAAAACTCCAGGAGTTTCCTTCCTTACTCACTGCAAGTCACAAGTTCTACAATCGGCACAAACGTGCTCTGAATCCAACCGTTTCAAAAATATAACAAAACAAAGAAACCAACACATTTCTTTCCTTGACATTCCGTCAATTTTCCGGATTGCAAAAACTTTTGGACAGTCTGGTTCTACAATTATTCCAGTTACAGCGAAAAGATTCAAAAAGAAAACTATAGCGGCCACTGGCCAAATGGTACTGGTCAGATGATTTAACCCAACAACTTACCTCTCATACGCAGACAGGGTTTTTTCAGGAAACCGTACCATGGTCGACGGGGACTTATCTTCACTGAAGTTCATGAGCAGAACGATCGTGTTGGGGTTCGTTACGTCATCGAAATACTGGAGGGGGGGAGATTCTTCCTCCGCTTTTATATTTTGCGCCGTCGTCCTCCACATACCGAAAAATCGGCGGTCGTTCCTGAGAACTCTGATGAAAAAGCAAACACAAATGTCGATACAACGTTCTTGGGTGGCTGTATTTGTAAACTGCAAAAAATTGTAACACTGCAATGCAACGTAGTAATACTTTTTTTAAATTATGTTTGCTACGGACCATTGATAACATGGACTTCACTGATGCTGAAAACAAACACACCGACTCAATTAGCTGGCCTGCCACCAGAAATAAAAACAACAACCTTTTTTGCGTAAAGATGGGAATATTAACTTGGTACAAACATCTCGCTGCGCCTTTGTCGTCTGACGACGGCGCCGTGACGCCATACAAGGTGACGTGGATGAATGCCTCGAGCGGGAGATCGAAAACAGGAACGTCGAATTCGAGCCTACGGAAAGATTGGAAGAGTACGAGAATAAACNGCGAAAGACAAATTGAAACGTACACAAGTTGTGACNTTGACCGTTTGTTGAAAGGATGGCTCAGGTGTAATTTGAGCTTTTCCTGCTGCAGCTGGTGCAGTAGTTGGTTTGCAGGGACAAAATGTTATGGTGCAAGGTCGTACAAACCAATACTTCAGGCACAAAGCGACCTTCCAGAATATACGGCGAGCTGGTTTCAACTAGAAATGACGAAACATTCGGGCAAGCGATATGTCGCAAAATATTTTTACTGCATGCCGATGGGTTGTCTACCAGGTGAGGTGCTGGGAATTAAGCTGGAGTTAAATCTTCACTTACATTCAAGCAAACTCGTCAAAGTATTTTCACAAACAAAACACGTTTCCATTTCTGGTTGATCACTGTCAACAGAACAAATTGGCGATTTATTGACAAAATCAAAAGTTGTCTTTTTCCGCTTTAATATTCATGTCTTCAAGATGAAGAAAGCATCGTTCCTTACTTGAATAATATCTAATTACACCAATCGATGGAGCAAAAAATTTGAAGCTAACCAACGTTTAACACTTCCGAAATTGTTGCTGTCAAGCTGAATTACAAATCAGAGCGCAAGGCTCACGTCCATGAAAGAACTCCCGAAGCGGAATTCTATTCAGCAAGAAATTAATTCAACCGCTAACGTTTCACTTACTTCCTTTCAAAACTATTTCAACTGGTAAATGTCAGCCTTTCAGAAACCAACGATGTGTTAAAATTCTACCAAGTCTCCCGCTTTAACTTTTCTTCTCTATGCAAAATTATGCAAGCTTAATAAAGTTGAATACCGTATTTATTAGATTGTTAGCCGCACGAAATGGTGTTTTAACGTAAGCCGCATTTCGTTTGAACGTAGGTTACCTCAACCTTTGAGATACTTTCGCGTGCTTGTACGTTTCGCATTTTTGGCAACCCTGGTAATGATTTTTGCACTACAACTGCCTTCTGTTCATCACAATCCCTCCTGTGACGGATGTGCACGTGATGCTGAAGACAATAGAATGCGAAACGAGAGTTTCGTCGACAACACGTAGCCAAGGAAAGACTGAGTGCCATCTATTTGATAAAGTAAAGAAATAAAAAATGTAAGCCGCCCTTGATTATAAGCCGCACGAAATCATGAAAAAAAGACTATAGGTCGCGGCTTACAATCGAATGAATACGGTATACAAAACTTAATAAAATTGAAGTCGTCTGCACTTAAGAATGCTGGTTTTCCCAGCAAGGTAGATTTGTGTGAGGCAGCGTTGCGCCACTGCTTCTTGCTGAATAGAATGCCACTCCAGTTCTTTTATGGACGTGAACTTGTGTTCTGATTTACAATTCAGCTTGACGGAGGTCTGTACCCACTTTAAGGTTATTTGAAGCGGGCTGTCCCACTAGAAGGGTTAAACGAACAGAAATCAAGAAAGCGAAATGATCTACGAAAGACAAGGGACTTAGTTGCTTGAAGCTGCGCCAGAAAGACTACATCCAAAACAATCGTAGACAAGAACAATGCGGATGGATCAATTGTAAAAGGAAGAGGTGCATAAACCTACCAACTGTCCCACACTATTCGAGGATAGTTCGTTCCTGATGGTTTGGCAGCCTGTGAGAGCACAGGCCTTCTGGTAATTTGCTGCTCTCCGTGCCACAGAGAGCAGGATACGTAGAATTCGTCGTATCTGTCAAATAAGCAGGTTTTGTTTGTTTTGAGTCTTGCACGAGAGCGACCTTGCAACGTTATGCACAAGCCTCAGAATGGAACGGGTCATCGCTGTTAAGCTGCACGGGAGGCAGGGAAATGTAAGCAGGAGAATATACTTTGCGCAGGAACCGCTTCAATAGCAAAAGAAATTTTAGGCAAAAGAAGCGAAAACGGGGTAAAAGCAGAAAATCCGAAACGCCAATAGAACATACACATAGCACCATACTGGCGTATCATTAAATGCAGCATATCCTGCAAGGCCTCGCATCGCAAACAGATTGCGATTCCTTCAGGTTGATCAAGCGTGAAGTTCTCGATGACTACGCTAGTAATAAGAGTTGTAATTTTGCATAACCTTTCACTCAAACATCGTATGTAAATCAACTATTTTTTATGCCAGCCAACCATTAAAAATTTTATATTAACAAACCGTAACTTAACCACCAACTAACGTTGGTGCCGCGGAAGGCTGTCGGCGGAGCTGAAAAATTATCACTGAAAATCATAAAACTACAGAGATTGCCAATACAGCCGGGCAAACAACTATAAGGGTTTCGACGAAGTAGTGCAAAACACTGGGATGACGGGGGTGATAAAAACTCACGTCGCATCTCGTGGTATTCGATGCAGGGAAACGACTTGTACCGAATAAAGGTCCTTGACGTCCAGCGATGAGACTTGTCCCGTCGCAGGCAGATGCTTGGCAAAATCAGGGTTGAGCGAATAAAAGTCAGAGTCGCACGACTGAAAAGCAACGTTGAGGCGATCAAAGCCCCCCCACATTCGCAGCCACTTCGCAAACTGAACCCAGAAGCAAAGACAGAAAGCGTCTCAAGATGTAACTTTCTAGCAAGGGTACAGAGCGAACTTACTATCGCTCGGTTTCGGCGTTTAAATTTCAATGAGCAGGGCAGATCGATTCGACCACATCATCGCGTGTAGTTACGCTACGAACTAAACATAGCTGTTCGAAACGTCCAAAAAATCGCGTGAGCAGAAAATGATTTGATTTTTCTACAAAAACCGATAAAGAGCGCACCACACCAGGAAGCTGACGCTCTGCGCTGCAAAACCAACAATAATATAATCAGCACCACATCACAGCTGGAAATAAACACACATCACGCGATGGCTATGTAACAGTGATTAGGTAACCGACCTGACAATAGATTTCGCTGAATTCCAACAGCGCGGACGTCAGATTCTCAAGCGCTTCTCGCACCTTCGCGTACCTCGGTGATGCAGCAGCAGCGTTTAATTCCACGACACCAGGTCTGGTGTCCACACCGACCAGATCGTGCACCACTGAAAACAGAGAGAGAGAGACCATGGCCGCGATCACAACTCTTTAATGCAAAGCGAGCTTTCAGTTTTTTTACGCCGGTTCAAACAAGCAACTTATTGAGAAGCATATACTAGTGTACATAGATTAATAAATTCATCGTGCAACGCGTAATTCAACTATTTAACGATAGAAAACTTGGGCATTTGCAATTATGTTTAAAATGGCGGGAACATAAGGGCTTTAAGGTAACCCCTTCTTATGCGCTTTGCCGCGCTTATTCAGCAAGACTTAACGTTTCAAATTTCTTTAGTTAGTCTATCAAAATGTATTCTGCTGCATTATTTCCACGGTTGTGTGGTCAGGAGACTGCAAAGCATGTGATGCGGGTACCTGCAGGATACGAGGCACGGTGGCCAGGTGAGGTGCTCGGGCGACTGACGGCAGATCGCAAAAACATCCCTTTCTCTGCAATTTCCTTTGTTTCGATGTTGCCGAGAGCGGAACACATCGCTTTGACCGACTGCGCCACGCGGTCGCATTGCTGTTGGACTGATGTGTTTATCCCGATCCGGAGATCCTACGCAGCGCATCAAACTAAATTTAAGCCATAATTCAGTGGTAAACACAGCGCCAGCGCGTATACATGATATGGTCGGGCTGCTGGTGCTGCGTTGCGTTTGTTGAAGCATGCAAACTGAAGGAAATGCAATTTTAAATAAAGGTTTTGCGCAACAACAAACATCACTTAGATTGCCAAATATCTGACCATGTTTCATGTTTAACAAGTTTTAACTTTGATAGAACGTCTTAACCAACCGAAGAACTTCATGCTCAAGTCAATTCCCCACCTTTTGTTGTAGCCATAACACCAATTTCAATGGGACAGAAAGTCGAGCAATTTTGCTGAAGCAAAACACGGGAAAACGAGTAGAATAACGCATTAAAACAGTGGTGCTGATGGACATTATAATGCCCACATTCCCACAACCCCTCAATCCATCATGAAACTCAAATGGCTGGTGTGGTTGACACCGCACCGCCAATTAATCATCGCATTAACTGACGATTTAATTTTCAAGTTCCGGTGCAATAAAAGCATTAGCGTAATGATAAGGAATACAAACATGCATTTAAAATACGTTTTCTTACGCAGCGCGTCACAAGGCAAAGATTCGTAGGACGCGAACTTGGCTAAGAACCGCTCACCTGCTTTACTGCCGTCATGAGCTTTTCTGCTTCTCCGTAATACGCTTCTAATAAGATTTGCATATGCTCCCTGAAGACAAATAACAAGTTTTCATAGTTATTCAGGGAGCATACCGTCTACAATGTTCGTCGTAACCATAATGTTAAAAGGAAACCAGTTGCAAAGTCAAAGGAGAAATCTACAACGAGCAACAACTGACCAAGCGAGCTATCACCAAAACAGCATTGACTGCCGTTGCAGTTGAGTAAACTTTAACAGAAAATGAAAAAACATTTGATGGGAAGCATCCAAGTTTTGAAACAGGCTATGTACCTGGGAAAATAAAGCGCGAGCGTTTGTAGCAATCATCAACATGAACAACAATCGAGCTAGACAAACGAATGGGAATCAACTTCAGAAAACGAGATCGTCATAGTTGTTCATGCCAAGTGATTGAAAAATCGTTCCAGGCGAAGTTGCTGATTCATAGGTAGGTCGAACGCGGGTTACTAGTCAGTCGACGAGTTCAACCGAGTGCAACTAAACTATTGTACACCCTAAACTACTGCACTCTGCCAAGCACAGCAAAAGAAGGTGCAAGGCCTTGTTAGGATTTTCAAGTAGAAGTGCTGGTGCATTTTACAACTGTAACAGCAAGGTAGGCTTCTTCTTTTGATAGCTCTGATGGCAAAAAGCTGAACTTCACCACAGCCAACAGCAAATTTGTCTGACACCAGCCGAGAACCATATCAGAACGGAGGCCAGTGAAGTACAGAGCAATACAGGAACTAATTGGACCGAAATCCGTTGTAATACGATTCACCGCGTGGTGATTGCGTGACGTCAATCGTTGACTCTCTTGATAATATAATATTGCTGAGTTCTGTCTCGGCAAGGACTTCTGCAATGTTAAGACATGAAAGACTTACCGAAAACTATGGCATCAAACTGCACAATGAATTGACAGTTTGAAAGACGATTGAAAACGCGTTGTTAGCCACACCAGGCACATAATAGCTTACTTTGCATTCGGTAGGCTGAGGTGGCAGAAGAGTAGCTTCTCAGCTTTGTACATTTTTAAAAAATCTCTCAATTCGGAAGAATTGCTAAGAAACTCTCAAATGGAGATCTCTGTATATATTTAAGTGTCTGACATTACCTAAAAGCTTTCAAATGGAGATCTTTATTTATATTTAAGTGTCCTATCGCAGAGCTCGAGCGGTGTTTTCACAAGAACTTTCGTTTTTTTTCACCGACAAGAGACGCTAGCGTCGCAGTCGAGCCTTCACAAGACTTAGCATGTTTTTGCCTTGGTCACCTGTTTCAATCTTACTCGTTAAGAAGCTACATCAGTATTTTTGCATTGTTTCACAACATATTCCAACGGAAGTAAAACCAATGGTGTCGTTCAAGCAGTCGGGATCACAGGTCAAAGGTTATATTATCTAGAGACACTTCTGGTCTTTTTCTGACGACTCTATATACACATGTCATTGCATGATGGCAGCAGTCTACCAGGCTGGGAAGCGCCTTTGTGGCTTTTTTTGGAAAAAGGGATGTTTTCGATCTCGGCACGGCATAGGTTTCAGCGCTTCAACAGTTTTTTTCCACACAGTGTTACGCCAGTCGCTGGCATTGCTCTGTCGACGAACCCTCGATGAGTTTGTTGCTAAGCATAGCTCCGACCAAAGCGCACTCTGTTTCAGCTTAGTGTTAGCTTCGGCATAAGCCAGGCAGAAACCGTTGAGCACAAAGCCTGTTCTTCGCAGTAAGGCCGAACGATGCGATCAACTTCCAGCCAACTTTATACCATGCTCTTTCATGTGTGAATTAAAGCAACTACACAAACACAATTGCCACGATCACTACGGAATGTACCTTTCTTCTGTTCCGTATATTAGAAAATATGCCATTCGCTTAAATGTCGAGCAAGCACGAGTTAAGGCTGGACAGCGAGTGAAATCAAGCTGGCATAAAAATCGAGATTTCCCGTATTTTTAAGTATGGCGTCACGATCAGGCGGTTATGTAATTCACGGGTTAACTCCAAACGCAAGTTACTGTACTTTTTTGATAACCTTGCGTTAAAGAATGCAGCAGTAGTCGTGGCGTTACCGTTGCTCATGCAATATACGCGGCGGTACGAAGGCGAACATAGGACGTTACGCGTTCTGTAAGCAAGCATTTAACCAATCAGAAGGTACAACCAAGCAACTAAGGAAGTTATTACAAAGGCACCAGAATTTGATTAAGATATGACTAACAGTTCAGTTCGCTGAAACTAAGTTATGCTTTGCTGTACCTGTAACGTCAGTCCAAGAAGAGGCGTTTGTTCTATTGCGACCTTTGTTCTGTTATGACCGACAACTCTTTTTGTGACTCGGCTCCTGTACTTTACAACCTACGCTCCTCGGCGTGCGCTGATTAGCTCAGAAACATTTCAGTTAAGCTGATGCTACCAACCCTTGTAACTGCGTAATGAACGTACTTGAAATGAACTGTAGGCACTTTGGTAACTAGGACCTCATGACCTAAGAACGTGAAAAGGCTTCTAAAAAAGCTACAATTTAGCTGAGAGCAGGACTGCATTAGTATTAATTAAACGTTAGGGGCACATGTCAAAACAGAAATTTAATTAAAACCAGCTATTAAATATTGATTTTTGCGTACTAATTACACAGTGAAAATGAAAGCGCATAAGCAATAGTCAAACCACACCCTGGAACACAAAACACACCTGGTCACAACGTTCGCAGGATTGCCCAAAATCTCCTTGAACTCGACACTTATTGTGTTCTTTCCATCGTCGTCAGCCTGAACACGTGACCAGGTTGCAAAAGAACGATGATAGTCGGCAATGCGGTCGCCATAAGCGGTGAAATACGGTTTGAACAAGAGCAATAAAACAACGAGCAAACATGGAACGGCTGGATTCAAGTGTATGTCCATAAACTTGTCCAGAAAGCTATGTTCTAACTTGGAAGCGTATCGTCATAGCGTAATGGTGCCGTTGCACGAGGAACAGCCAACTGAGCACGGTGCACTCAACCAATGGACGCGCAGCAAAGTGCAGAAAAAAGAGTGAGGCAGATTCCAATAAAAAATGAAGTCACTCTGGTCAGATCATTTTTACTCGCGCTCATTAGTAACTTGCATCATAAACGGGCGAATCTGTTATATTCAATGCATCATCCTATACACAGGACAGAGCTTTCGAAGCCGGCTCGTCTCAAGACTCTCAAAATCTTTCCGCGTACTTACCGTTCGTTGCAATGAGTGGTCCACTTGACTCTTATGCAGCAGTTCTAGCCTGACGTCTTGCTCGTACTTGCAACACTCTTGCACGTACTGGTACGCACTCAGCTGCGTTTTGCTGCAAGACATGTTGCATTGAAAACAGCGCAGAAGAAACCGCAAACGAACACGTTGCAAAAGCAAAAACTATCGCTACAGGCAAAAGCTGGAATGACACTGAGAAAGAAATCTTTCACGCAGACACTAGACCAGTGGTTCTTAACCTGGGGTAAATTTAAAGCGTCAACCTGCATTAAATTTACCCCTGTGCGTAAACTAAGAGTTTGTTAATTTCGTATTTTTAACAAATGAGCACTGTTGCGGCCAGTGGCCCAACCATATGGACAAGTACGTACGGACTGGAACCAGTGCTTTGTAATAGACTGCTCATTGAGCCATCCGGCTGGGCACAA
>JGI24158J21664_10010385_pt1 | contig 12414 bp, 8 predicted proteins | sample Ectturendosymbi3_FD_21664 | JGI IMG/M metagenome (IMG submission 21664) | reverse complement strand
TGTCACGAAGTCTCCACAGAGCAAGTGAATAAAATAGCTCTCTCTGCCAATGATGATAAGAGAATAATTCAGCCCGACAAAATACAAACTCTAGCTTATGGCTTTCGAGCATGAGGGGCCCTAGGAGGACGGGAACAGAGGGGGCGAACTGGGGACATGAGGGAAACTAGCAACGGGGCAAAGGGCTTCAGCTGAACGGGCCAAAGGTCTGAAAGAGTACTTATGACGTTAGGGGCATTTTAATGATACGCTTGACTGATAAAATGGGCATTTTTCCAGCGGTGAACATGATAAACAAAAAAAGAAATAGAAATAGTCCAAGCAGTCCTAGAAAATACAGTTCCCTTCCAGTGCCAGCAAAGCGGCTACTATATAGTCTGCCTAAGCCTGAAAAGTGAGAGATGTCAACAGTGGAATATGTTATCACATATCAGCTTTATTGGTTAATATAAAATGTTTTGAGTAACAGAAAAGTGATTCAAATGTTAATTTTAATGTTGCAGACACAACTTTGAAAGAGGAACTATAAGTAAATCAGTATTTAATAACCGATTTGCTTCATGTATTTGCATTCATGTGCTTTTTTGCATTTCTGCTTTTTATGGAAGACGAATGTTTTTTTCCGTGAGAATTCTGGGTTTATTAGAAATTACAGAATGGGAGCCCTGCTCAAGACACGCCGCCACACCATGGTTTCTGATCAGTGTTGACAGTTGAGTGTGCTTGTGTAGAGGAGTACCATCCCTGAGTGTATTGTACGCAGTAACATACCTTAGTCACTGCTTATGGACAAGTCGCAGAAATCTCTGCATCAGTACAAAATCCCAGATGTTTTTGTAGCCAGGTAATATAAAATTATGAACTTAAGATTTGTTCATAACAGCCTGGATATGGTGGTTGCTGGTCTGTTGCACCATTGTAAACACATCACTAAATTCATTTTGCTTCTGTGAAACTCTGCTGATGGGTCGTAAATATGTTCAATTTAAGTAATTTTTACCGAATCGCAGTACTCAGATGATGTCAGGCTAGAAACAACCATTTTCGGTCAATCTAGATCTTCGCCTAAACCGGATAAAATCCTCAATCAAATCGAATCCGGATTTTAACCGAGGCTTACTTACGCATTTATGTAACATTGGGACCATATCCTTTTGTTAAAATATGCTTATTGTAGCAGGCATAAAGCCTACCACATCTAAAATAAAGTATTACAAAACAAAACAATATTCAACAATCAATAAGACTGGATTCACCACCAACGCTAAGAAGACAAAGAAATACTGATGAACATCGAAACCAGCCAAACATCAACCAAGCGTGAAACACGTGATGGACACGCCCTTCTCCAAGCCGTTTACTTATGGCTCAGACAACCCAACCTTGAACTACAACGGCGGCGTTGCTAAGCAATATGACGTTTCAAAATGGCTACGTTGCCAAGCATTATGACGTAATATCCTGTATGTAGCATTACGTACATAATTTTAGGGACTTTCCAGTGTACTTGGGTATAAATGGGCTGATTTTCGCAGTGGACAATCAGACTGGACGACCTAGCTTCGGCAGACAGTTCTGGTCTCCTTCGGTAGTTTTAAGCCCACAAGGCTTAGCTGCAGAAGTAAAACAAACTCTGCCCCTTGGCCAAACCTAGCTCGACGGTGTGGCCTTGATGGTTAAGTTGTGGAGTCGATGGTGCTGATAAGCCTCTAACTCCACAATAAAGAGTTTCTGACTAAGAACAAAGTCATTTAGAAATACTTGTTCTGGACAACACGAGTGGAATTGTCCGGGTAAATTCTTGACACTCAGAATTGTAAAATTGTAAACTCCATAAACAACCGTTTCCGAATATGCCCAAACCAAAAACTATCTTTGTTGACATTAAAACTCTGTAACGCTGACGAACGAAAGGCGTTGAAAACGTGACAGTTATTTCGGAAACTAACTAAGGTCTTTTTGATTAATGAATCACGCCACACTGGAAACATTTGTCACATTCCAACTTGCCCAAAAAGCTGATCGCTAAACACAGTTCATTCATTTGAAAATAAGTCAACTTACCAATAGGTTCTAGTCAGATAGAACTTTCTATATTTAAGATAATCTTGCCGGTTGTAAAGATGGTCATAAAAACTGACTTGTGTCTGTAAATCTGATTCGAGAGAGTCCGTTCAACTTCTTATGCTTCATAATCGGTGAGTACTCATTGTTGTACTTTATATGTATTGAGTATTCGAGAAATAAAAATAATTAAAATATGTTATTTGTGTGTTGTTATTGGGAATATCATTTACTAGACATCAGAAGTCTATTAGGGAGGTCAGGCAAGCGAGTGAGACTCGTGAATACCGTCCTTCGTACAGCAATGAATCGAACCCATGAGTTAAGATTACTGCTGCATCTAAATGGTGCTCTTTGATCCTACCATAGACAAAGATCCATCTTACATTATTAAAAGTTTCATTTTTAGTGAAATGAACATATTCGGACTGCCCAAATTCAACAAAACAGGTTTTGCATTTGTTATCTTCGTCCCTATCCCCGTGCAGGGAATGGTTTATTAAAGGCTAACCAAAAAATCACCCCATTGGACGTTGTTATGTCGGGAACCATCGATCAAAAAATATATCTGAAAAAATTTAGTGTGTGGATTCAGCCCCCTTAGCCCTCTCTGGACCGCTTGTGATAAGTTCACGATCTGCAGTGCGCTTTTTGCAGCCAATATTTTAGTTGTTAAGAACTCATCCTGGCTTCCATTACGATTGCACTTTTGATATTTTGATGTACACTAACACACGTTGAATCGAATCCGAGTAGCGGTTTTGCTCCAAGACGCTGACTTCCGAAGTAGGTCTTCTACAAAGCTTTCACTCATGCTCAAAGCTTTCGCCCAAGTAAGACGTGGGTCTGTTGCCATCCAAGTTTTGAGTTAATGATTGACGTATGCAGCTGATAAACGTGAACGCCACAGTCTTTAAAGCGTTTGAAACATATTTGGATTTTCGATAATCCGTAAAATGTTTTGGCTACGTTCAATTTACTCTGTAAAACCTTTGTAGCTTCTTCAAATTTACTTCGTTTGAATTAAGTTTCACTGACTTAATTGAGATATACAATGGAAATAGACTGTAAACACCATCGTAACACCAGATTACAAGACTTACTGACCATGCTCACCTGCATGTAAAGACAGCTAAGTACTACATGTAATTAAATTTTCACAAATCACGGGACTCTAGAAAACACAATGATTAGTCTGCGGAATTTGAAGTTCTAATGGGAAAAAAATTAAATTTAGTCTCATTTTAGTCGCATACGTTTTTCCAAGAAGACAGATTGCAATCTCAGGGGTGGATATTAGGGGAGGGACACGTCGCTTCGGGACCATTTTTTAGAGATTCCGTGCTCCACCCCTTGAGAGTTTCCCGCTTAGTTATTGCAATGTTTTGTTGAAAAGCTTATGAACCACTCAAGAACCATATTTGAAGTCGCTCTGAAGCAAGTCATATGTTTTTCTCAAAATAAAGCATGAGTCATGTGAAAATGTGCCAAGGAATCAACTTTCATATGTCCAGCTTCAAAAATTTACAAGTTTTTGGTCCTTTTTTATCAATATTATGCTCTTGAGTTTAGTTCATAAATTGAAATGTGAAACAAAAAACTCTTTTATCCACTTATTCCCACATCTACCTTTCGCAGTGGCGATGTTTTTGGAACTCCTTGCGGAGAGTTCGCCTCGGGCCCCTAAATGTTTATATCCACCCCTGTACAAGGTATCTCAGTATCTGTAAGTAATGGCAGTGTCAATGCCCTCAGCACTTACAAAATAAAAAGCTTCTTTCTGCCTACGTTAAATTGTGCTGCTGACTCGTCTCGTTGCAGCTAAAATATTTCCAATTATTTACTGAAGGATAGGGTGGCAATTAACATCAGATGAAAGTTGAAACACTTTGAGATGCGCAGCAAGTCAGAATCTACAGTAATTACGTGACAGGACTGATTTTCGTCTTTGCGGCAAGATGAACGGAAATCATTGACGAAAACGAGATTCCAGATAATTGTGATTGAAATGTCACAATATATGTCATCACAGATAAATATCTAGAATGAATGCTATTCTTGCTAAACAGTAACCATGACGTAGTGAAGAAGAACCTAACTTAGCCAGAGTTTGAGTTTCAAGACATATCAAAAGTATAACACTGCCGTATTTACGCATTTAGTTTTAGAACTGTACATAAATAAAAATATACGATATGGATTTAAGGCTACGGCTGACACTGCAAACAAGGGGGTTATATTTGTAGCACGTTAGGGTTATCAGAGATAAGTTCGCGATGATCTTGAAATGAAGCTTACATCGGTATCAGATGGGCTACAGCAAAGTGGTGCTCCAAAAGCAGCTGCGAAAGCGTTACTTCGTGTTTTTACTTGCGGTCAGTGATTATAAGTGGTGAGATACAAGTTTTTGTTACACTAAAAGCTGAAGGAAGATACGTTCCTTTAGGCAGTTTCGATGATTTGTACTGAAGTCTTTCTTTGGCTCGTACATGAAAGATTGGAATAACCTCAAAAATGTTGGTGCAACTATTTTGAATTGGGGGGCCATTGTCCCCGTTTCCCCACTTGGCTACGCGCCCGCCCCGCCCCGCACTGTTTCCTCCCAAAACGTGTAGCCTACCTGTCACTGCGTGTCTGAAAACCATTAAGAATTCACACAACGTCCCCTCCAGCGACAATTTATTCAGTAGTTTATTTGTGTGACCGCTCCCTTATATTCGAATCTGGCGCTGTTCGGTCTAGAGCGATCACGTCTCTAAATATTCAATAAATTACGGTACTTTCGTGAAAACTGACTGCTTTCAGTGTTCTATTTTTACCACTGCATGGCGATATTCCTAAAGTGGAATGGAAGTGAGGAACACTGCTTTTACAAGCGCGACAACCGCTGTTTCGGTCTAGCTTGCGTAATTCGCTCTTTCGACATGGTTTTGTTTGATAGTCGTTTTGCTGTTTACCAATACCCCAGTAGTCCCAAATCTCATGCACGTGTTTATGTACTAGGCCGGATGAAAGTAACTATTTATAAAATCTACAGAAAAAATGAAGGCTAAAGACACATAATAACATTTTATTGCATGGAATACTCTAAATATTTGCACCATTAAGCACTGTGCGCGGAACTAGTGACTAGAGTTCAGAAAATAGGCACGAAACAACAGGAAGGAAACGTTTGCAGCAACGTACATTTACATATATGGGCTTAAAAAATCTTTGCACTGTTCATGTCAAGTCATTGTCCGACTTGCTTTGTGTAGCTTTTCAAACGTCGCATCCGCATAGGATTTCTAAACAGCAGCAGCAGTTGATTTCACCACAGTTTGAGCAGCAATTGGTGTTGCAGCAACAGCAAAAGGTATTGCGGATGCACTGCGAAGAACAAAAGACGTTGTTACGAAATAATTTGGTTTTTACGAGATTATGTTCTTTTTGTAAGGCATAGTTTGTTATATTTGCTATAGTAACAGCAAAACTCTTAAGGTCTAAGTTACGTACAGATAAGGGGGGGGTCCAAGGTAAAACCTAGTAAAGCAACTTTATTCTCCATGATTTTGTACATTTTCGAAAAGAACATTCGCGATACAAGGCCATTTTGCCGTTTATTGCTTTGCAGTAGTAGTGTTGTAAAGTATACTTCATCTCTCTTATAGTAGTGAGCCCGCGAATGACACATGACTACCACATATTACTGAAATCGCACCCCTCCTAAACTTACCGGCTGGATCCGCCCCTGGTACACGTAAGTGGGAAATTAAAAAAGCTCAAGCAAACCATTTAAAAAAGCAGTAACAGTGAAACACTGTACCAGGTAAGGACGTTTGAGGAAATTTGGACACCAAGCTTCAATTTGTAACTAATAACTTATTGTTCACTACAAAGTTCTCAAATCTTCAGGTACTTACTTTACATATGTCCCGAAAAAATTTCCAACACATCGTAAATGACCTTTCAGAAAATGTTGGAACACTTTTTTTGACAAGGAAGATTTTCTGCAAAACACAACAGAATTGCACAGTAGGTTATACTACAGGGAAGTAGCACGGATGTTAATCAGGTTCTAGTACAAAAAGTGAATATCATGACTCAAATTTCGCTTTGAAAAAATTTCTGTATTTTTTCCCGAATCCGAACTAGATTGTTCAAAGCTTTTATATCCTAACTCAATATTAAGCTCAATAAAAACTTCCAGTTATCTCAGAAGTCTGCGATTACATGCATAGCAAACTCTTTCAATCGTGAAAACTCTTTGAAGTACTCCTCGCACAGCAATATTGTTGACTGATTGATTTATTGTTTCATAACATTCAGATAATAAACAGAAACAACACAAAGAGCCCTATTGAAAAAGGTTCATTGTGTATAAGGGCTTCACTACTACACGCAACGCGCGAGATTTTAGCACACATTGCAATGAGAAGGAATACACAAACACATGTATGAACTCGAAGATTATACGTGGAAGTAGTAGAAAAGTATACGCTGGATGGTGCAAATACAATCACTTTGATGAAACACAAACATAAACGGCATGCGCGCAAATGACGCCATCATGAGCCATTATGCAAATGGTAACTAGTTGTCAGTGGACATCAGAATAAATGAAAACACAATGGCAAAATAACTGATAAATGTAAACAAAGAGTGTCACTGTGTCACTAAAATAAGCTTTGCATTTAATATTTCGTCCCTATCCCGTGCAAAAAACGGTATATGGAAGGCTATCCAAAACATCACCCCTTTGGACGTGTCGGGAACCATCGATCAAAAAATGTATCTGAAAAAATTTAGGGCGGCGGCTCCAGCCCCTTTTGCCCCCCATGGATCCGCCTATGAAGGCAGACACAGCAGAATCTGACCGCAGATTTTTTTGTTGGGAAATTGATTTAGCGTCATTGACGCATCTTCAATCCAGAAAATTTGTAAGCAAAGGTTTAAAGATACAATGAAAAAAAGACTAAAGTAAGATCAGAAAAAGTGCGCACAATACAGTAACAAGCACATGCTAACCCAAGAAGCCGCTATCACTATGGTCGTCCGCAGAAAGTTTTCCAGGGGAGGACAATGTCAACATTTTTCTCATCCTTTTCAGGTCGCTGACGATGCAATGCATATGGACGTTCACAAAACGCTTTACCCATTCTACACCGCAAAGAAAATTTCCCATGAAAGCACGCGCTCGATTTGCATCCTTGTTGAAATCGTATTCAAGTAGAGACAGGGGCGTAACGAGGTTAGATGGCGCCCGGTGCAAAATGCAAGTTTCGCGCCCTCATTTTCGAACCAGAGATACTTCGGAAGCAAGTGTACTGTAATGAAGAAAGTATTTGTGACATTGTTGGCACTCAAACAGATAAATTAGCTCTTCTGGCGATTATTTTATTATTAGCCGACGTTTCGCCCACCTATTCTAGTGGGCTTCCTCAAAGCAATGTTGGGATCTTTCGGCTCCCGCAGAAGTGATTCGACGCCCCATGGTGATTTGGTGCCCGGTGAATTGTGTCCCCCTTACCCTCTCCCTCGACATGACCCTGGGTTGAGGTGTATACGAATTTGCTAAAAACTAGGATGTACCTACTGTCATCCTTTACAGCTTTTGCTGAATTGGCGTATAGTCAAACATGGTCGTCATTATGGACTTCAGACATTTGAGTCTGAATTGGACTTCAACACAACTATGTTTGTGGTGCTCTCATTAGTCTGTACTGGTTGAAACCCACTTCTCAGTCTTTAGTCTAAAATGTTTCACTACACTTCGGCTAAGGTAAATTATTTTTTTTCATAAACTTCTCAATATCCATTTTCGACCACTTTCTACAATTAAGAAAGTTAGACACTCTCCACAAAACTGTTTCAAGCAATGAGAAGTAGACCTGTATGTCGACAACGACTATCGGACAACTTATTAAAGATAGAACAACACGCAGGCTTAAAAAAATTGAGCAGATGAATTATGAAAACTTGCCACAGCAAACATAGTTTTGCACTTGTTCACTCAGCACTCAGAAGTAAACCAAACCTTAGAAAACGTTTTCCCAAAAGCCTGCATAGATATTAAAAAAAACACGTAGTTTTATATTGTTTGAAAAGAAGCCCGCATCAGCGTAATGTGATAAAGCTATTCACATAGGCCAGTGATTTTTAACCTGGGGCAAATTTACCGCCAGAGGTAAAGATCAGCTTTCTATAGGTAAAGTTGGTTAGTCATGAATTATAGCCAATTTAAATTTTTATAAATTTTTACAAAGTGAAATGTCCTGGATTATTAGGCTATGTTAGTTGCAGAACAAAACACAAATCTTCAGTCGACATTGCTTGTTGGTAGATTGGTGAGAGGCTCCAGGTCTGGCGTTACAGAGGGTTGTTATGAAACAAGTTTACAGATATATCACACAAACCTGGATATGTTGCACCTTGAATTATGATTCAGGGCCATGCTTAGTAATAAGTTTTCTCTTTTTAGTTCATCTTTACGCAGGCCACCAGATTCATCTGAGCACCTCATGCGCGCAACACTGTAGCTGTTCACTACTGAACAAGTACAATGTTGCGCGCATGAGTTCACTGAGCATGCCTTCATTTGGACTTTGTACGTAAAGGGAGATTGTAACTCTTTCAAAATTGCAAAATCTATTGTGCAATAAATTTCACGGTTTTCACAATGGTGTGACTGCAACGCCACTTTCTTTTCACAGCATGGCAAAGTGGATAGCGAACACAGTGAAGGTCTTTTTAGCGAATGAGGTATTCATGAGTTAACAATTGCAGGTTTCAACATTCTCAGTTATTATGTAGAATAGATAACTCATCTGCAGAATACTTATACTTCGGTTCGACTTCATCACAACAGATGATGTTCAAAAACATCAGTGTATTTTTTCTCCAACGTGCCTGGTAATGGTTCGATGAAGCCGTCAATTTTGTAAGCTCGCTTCACTCCATCCCTAGCACGTGTATGACATCTACATGTTTTTGCCGACCAATGCGCACAGTTTGTGCTGTAGGAACTCTGCGTATTTTAGGGTTACTTTCAGAAGCAGGGGCGTAGCTTCAGTGAATGCAAGGCATGCAGTGCATGCCTGCTTTCAGTAAATAAAACTTGGTCACTTCAAAACTTTGAATGAAGTTTTAAATCATAAACACAAAGAAAAATAAAAAATAAAAACTCCTCGCAAATCTTCGTTGTCAAAGGTTTTTTGCAATTTAAGTTAGTTCTCGCAAAAGAGCCTTTAAAACGTGTTTGGTTTTGCTATTGAATTCCGCAAAAAAAATTGGGTAAACACGCATGCGGAACGGGAAACATGCATGCAAAATCTGCGATTGAATGCGTGTTTCCGAAAAAAAATTTCATAACTAATTAAGTTTTTGTTAAAAATACGCAAAGGTTTTTAAGCTGAACAACCTTTTTTGCTGATATGTTGTAGTGAAAAATTTTTACTATTCAAAAGTGTTTGTGTAGTAGAGAAATTTTTTATTTTTGGGTACCGGTAAATTTACTTTTCGTAAACACTTCGTAAGTTCAAATAGATCAAAAGCATTAACATTGCTGCGCAATGAATTAGGAGAGAGTGGAATACAGGGTCGTCGCCAACGGGGGAGCCAGTGGTGCCCTGCCCCCCCATTTCACGTTTGCCCCCTGGTTGCTGCGTACATCCAATACAGTATTTCAAAAATGTGGCCCCCCTGCTGCTAATTCCTGGCGACGGGCCTGCTACTGATACAAATATAAAAAATATCTTATACCACGCTAAGTGAATTATATTTTTTTATCACCAACCATTCCTGAAGAAATACTTACACTAATCAACGGATTAGACTCTGAAAAATCATGTGGACACGATGATTTTCCGGTACGCACTTTGAAATTGTCAAAATACTTACTGGCACCGCTTCTATCAAATGTTATAAACGAAAGTATATGTGACGGTGTCTTTTCGGACAATCTAAAAATCGCTAAAGTAGTACCAATTTTTAAGTCGGGAGATAGCGAAATTCCTGCTAATTGCAGACCGATATCAGTTCTAACATACTTTTCAAAAATCTTTGAAACGGTACTGTACGTAAGACTTAACGATTATTTTACCAAAAGCAACTTGCTGAGTCAGCAACAACACGATTTTCGCAACAACCATTCCACATCCCTGGCTATTACAGACTTGTACGAAAACCTTCTTCATAACCTCGATAAAAACACATATCATGTGCGGTTTTCGTAGATCTAAGAAAAGCATTTGACTCAGTGAATCACTCCGTTTTTGCTAACAAAACTCGAGCATTACGGCGTAAGATGAAATGTGCTCAAACTAATACAGTCTTATCCAGTGCCGGATTAAGGTAGCCCGGAACCCGTAGCATTTCAAGAGCGCGGGGCCCTAAGTTAAAAAACACCTCAACACTTGCTAAAACATAAAATGTGTAGGCAAGGCATCCGTGCTACTAATTTTACTCTCTGCAGGCTCTCTCCAGTTCGCATCGTGAAATGACAATTTGAGTGTATCGTACTGGCCCCCCAATGTTGCCAGATGGCTGTGACCTAAATCTGCTAAATGGTGTCACAAAAAACTGTTAAATTCTTCTAGAAGTCCTGTCACAAATTTTCAGCTAAAATCTGCTGAAAGCAGTGAAATTCTGTTTAAAAAATCAGTTATTTTAGGATGATTAAAAGAAACCTATAAAGTTATGCAATATATTAATTTTTCTTCTTGCACTCGCTCTCAATGAGCATGGGCTGAAGATGCCTATCTTGACCACCACAATGTTCTTTCAGTCAACATTTTGAGCAACGTAACTGCAGCTTACCTCGTTTTTTGTATAACGCACAGTTCTTGACGATCTCTTTCAAATGGTTGCATGTTTTTATACAGTAGAACAATGCTCAGCGATAAACAATCTGAGCATAGCTTCAGCCCTACAACTTTCTAATCCTGGTCTTTGTAACTTAAAACTTTGTGTTACATTAGGGGGCACGCAAAAAGTTCTTTTGTCTTAACTGAGTGCTTCTGCTATTAGTTATGCCTTTCACGTTCAGTGTTTCGCTATGACTGCATTATTGCAAACTTCGCAAAAGCCTTTCTTGGATCAGTAGGATAGGCAGTAGGCATTGAGCCAACTTTTAAGTTCTCAATCCTGCAACCAAGCATGTCGAAACTTTTGGCAGCTTTGGATTGCCAGGAAGTTTTTTACCAGACATTGCTATACTTACTAGTGTATCTAAATCACTTGGAAATACCGTGTCGTGGGATAAAAACATATTCTGCCAATGTTGTCTTTTGACCTAACGCGCTCACCAAGCATGCAAGCAAATCATTTAAGCTTCCCCAAGCTATCTAATTACTTGTTATCATGATACAAATATCTGCTTGTAGCGGCTTCGTTGCATCACCAACAAATTCCAAATAATTGCAGGCAGCCAGTTGTACTTTTTCCTGGTGTTACCCAATTGAAAACGTCATAAAGAAGAGAAGTATATTTTTCGATGAAGGGGTAAACGTTTTCATCTTGAAAAACTGTTGAAACATGTTTTTGGTCAGGAAGTTGTTACCTGCTCAACCTGCCAAACGGTTGGTAAAATCCTGCTAGAAAGTCAGTTAACTGGTAGATTGGAAATTGTACAGCTAACAGGGTGAAAATCCTGCTAGATTTAGCAGCAAATCAGCTAAAATGGCAACACTGTTACCGCAATCTTATGCCTGTTGTTACGTAACTGTACAAAAAGAATCAAACAAGATTTCTGGACACAGACAGCCTTCAATTGAAAACCTTTGGTTACTACTTACGGCAAATTTAGCAAAATACTGATTTCTTAGATTAAAAGTATCTTATATATAATATAATAAACAAGATTTATTGCGGAAGACCGCGGGGCCCCCAAAAACGTGGGACCCGTAGCAATTACTACATTTGCTACTATTGTTAATCTGGCACTGGTCTTATCTCTTTAACAGAAAACAGTACGTTCAAGGAAGAAATATTAAATCATCTTTAAATTCAATTATTTCTGGGGTCCCCCAGGGCTCAATTCTAGGCCCATTGTTTTTTTAAATATTTATAAACCACTTACCAAAGTCAAATCCTAAAAGTATACTTTTTGCTGATGATACAGTTTTAGTTCAAAGCGACAACAATCTGGGAAAATTACAAAACGCGGTTAATCATGAAATGACAAAAGTAATGGATTGGCTAACTGCAAACAAACTCTCACTACATATTTCCAAAACAAAATGTATGTTGATCACAAACAAACATGAAAGCACTGGATCCTTTGTAATAAATGTAAACAGAAATCGTATTGAAAGAACTTTGACTTACAAGTACCTTGGTGTAATTGTAGATGAAAAACTGACTTGGAAAGAG
>JGI24158J21664_10010384_pt1 | contig 12414 bp, 6 predicted proteins | sample Ectturendosymbi3_FD_21664 | JGI IMG/M metagenome (IMG submission 21664) | reverse complement strand
TGCTCCGTACGGAGCCCCAGGGCTCCGCGAGAGAAACCTCGGGGCTCCGCGAGCTATTTTGCAATTTACTCAGGAACATCAATCGGTAAGTAACAGCATGTCTTGTTTGTTTTTATTTTTAGAATTTTTTGTGGGGCTCCGTAAATTATGGTCAATCTCTTCATGGGCTCCACAACACCAAAAGTTTGAGAACCCCTGCTCTAAGCCATTTTTGTTTCATGATATAAAGACATAAGTTCTGAAAAATAAAGTCATACTATCAAGATTGTTAGGTCAGAAAAAATGACCCTAGTTATTAGACACTGTTTTTAGTTGTTTTTATTTCTGCTCTGTAGCCTACATGTGCAACAATTGTTGCATTGGAAAAGTTGTATAGTCGGTGGGCCTCGGACCCTCTATTTGTTTATTAAATCTAATTGGGCCATGCTTGAACAGGTTGAGAACCCCTGATCTAGAGCTTTTATTTGAGACCAAGATAAGTAAATAACAATGTCAAAAACATCTTCACTGCTGCCTTGATGTAAATTAAAGAACTGTGTAAGTGACATTATAACTACAGACATTACATTCAAGTTTTTAGTATGCGTCACAACATCAACAGCATGATTGCAAAACATTTATGGCAGTTTCAGCAATGGTGTTAACTCTTTTTATGCTCTTATGCATCATAAAGAATATGTATATCATCTATACAGAGACATATAAAATTCAGAATAATGCAAACATTTTTAAGACCAGCTGATTTCAAGATAAACATTGTCTTTCCATGAATGTACATGCCCAAGTCAAAACATTTCACTTTGCATGCCTTGAATTTAATCCAGCTTACAAAATCCAGCTTACAAGGTTTGTTTTCAACTTTGTTATATTATATTGAAAGCACGATGCACTAAAATTTACTTCAGAGAAACTGTAATTTTAGTGCTTTGACCATTTGGCAAACATCTGAATAAAAATCTTCCAAAAAATTATATTACATATTTGTTTGTCTCTAAAAAGCACCAGCACAGCTAAATCATGTTCAATATAGTGCAGAAATCGATTTCCTATTAAAAAGTTGCTGATTGATTCCTTGCTTACACCCATCGTGGAAAGTACATACTTGAATAGAGATATGTGCAAGTTTGAATCATCGCAGAAAGACGAAAGCAGATGGCAGTTGACTGATTCCTCGAAAGCATACAGAAACACTAGTGCTTTCAAGTGGGATAGTGCAGAAAATAATATTTTGTAAGACATTTCAATGTGCAATCAACAATTTTTAATTTTATCCTAGTAACTGTAGGCAAGTGATGACAAAAACTGCAGGAGTTTATTCATTGCACTAAGTTGGCACAATGTCAGGTTTTTTTCCAAAACTTTTTCCAAAGGAAACATAAATTAATATACTATAAATAAACATATTCTAGTATGAAACACTCAAAAGTCACGAGCTTATATAATGTGATACTTAGATAAAATTCAAGTTAGATGAAATGAACAGATCCAGGCTTGAATTTATTTCATAACACTTTGGCGTCCAGCTGCTTTTGATGATTTTTGAAAAAACGCCTAAACGCACGTGGCTTTGCGCGGGAATATCTCCGCTCCTGCACGGGTTACAGATCTGGTCGAAGCTTCCAAAAATGTGGCAAGTCTTCTAGTTTACACTCAAAAAAAATTTTTTGCTTTGGCGGTGCAGGTTTTTTGTCAGTGACGTCATAAGTGAAGGACTTTTACACCACCTTGGCCCACTTTGCCTGGCCCTGGGCGCCAACCATTAGGAGATAGTATTTCGCTGAAGTTCTTACTGGAACTAGGCTACAATCCGAGTCTTTTGATACTTTGGATGACCTGCTGGGGTTTCGGGTTCAAAAGTTATGATCTAAGTTAGTAAAAATAATTGACTAATTAGATAATTAATTACTTTGTTTATTTTAGATCATAACTTTTGATCCAGAAACGCTAGAAAGTCAATCAAAGGCTCAAAAGACTTGGAATCGAGCCTACTTTCCAATGAAACTTCAGCAAAACACTTTGGCCTAGCGGTTGGGCCCTAGGCAAGGCAACATGAGCCAAAATGACCCCAAAACTACTGCACTTATGACNTCACTCACACAAAATCCACACCCCCCACCAAAAAGTTTTTTCGAGTACAATCTATAAGACTAGCCGATCNGTTTGAGCCTTTGAACAGCTCTCTAGCACAATCAGCGGAGGAGCTAGGGCGTTGGTAAGGCAACCGGCAACTGCTGTTTTTTANGCCGAAACTGAAGTACGAATATATCATACGCCGGCTCTCAAAGTGTTAACAGACTTGATACCGAGCACTGTTCCTGAGAAAATGGGCTAGATACCAAGCAGTTTTTTAAGTTATCATATTTTTGCCGGTTTGGTAAAAGTAAAGCTGAAAGAAGTGCTTCATTTGGTAAGCCTACTATTTCTTTTCATAATTTTTATACATAAATATATGAACACAAAAAAAACAGTTGCCATCTAATAGAAAGCAAGTTCATGTTTGTACAATAGGCTCTTATCTGTTTTGTAAACACCTACTGTGAAGAGGAACACAGGCTGATCTAGAATATGTTAATGTGTGAAAATGTCATAAGCTCTGTTCAATCAGTTTGAGAAACAGATGTATCCAGTACACAAAGAATCACTCCAAATTTAACTTGTGACACACACTGATGTTGTTAACATCAGTTAGGCACACCTTTAAACTTTTGACACCTGTCATTCCAACAAGCCATTTACAATTGTGATGGTGTGCCTACTGCTAAATTTTATAGCCAGCAAGTTATATTTGAATTGATTTCTAGTTTGTTTTTTTTTCAATGTTATGATGAAACTTACTGCACTTTCACTAACTAAGCAAAAGTACATTCTGTTGACAACTAACAATTTTCAAGCTTTTATACAGAAATTAGAATTATTAGCAGATGCAATCTATATCAGAATGATATACAAATTTGTACAATTTATACAAATCTTTGGTCTCTTGGCAACACTCAAATGTTTATATATTGTTCATAATTTCCACCAACTTCAGCTGTAAATCAGACATGCTACAAATAATTAGAACTGCTCTGAAACGATTTTGGTGGCAGTTAAACGAAGAAACAGATTTTCTTCCAAATATACATAACATTTTTTACACGAGTCAAATGGAGCTTTAAAGCTTCCAATACTAATTTGCACAGCACAACAAATATAAAATATTCACAATTCAACCTACTTGTTGTTTTGAATCCAGTCCATCATTGCTTTTGTTTCTGTTTCAAACTTCTGACCCTTTTTTTTCCACAAAGGATCAAACTGATCAGGGAAATTTCTATTGAGATCTTTTCTATTGCTGTTTTCCCTTGACGTTTTCTGCATAAATGGAGTTTCACAACTACCTTCAGTTGAGTGTTCAAATCCATCTGGATTAATGGATGGCATTATGAACAGCCTCATGTTATTCACAATATCTTGTGACTGCTTGTCTGTAGTGTATGTATGAAGCAAATGCTGACTAAGATAAATTAGCATTTCACGTCCGACAGTTTCATCTCCATGCATATTTCCAATAAGCTTTACTTTAGGACGTCCAGGGGTTTTTGAGTTCACTTGATGTGTTATTTCAATGTACTGAAGATTTCGACCATCCACACTCATCCCAATGCTGTCTGTACGAGCCAAATTAGGATAATCAGCCTGCAACCCTTTGAATAGCTTCATCAAGTCATCATAGTGATGGTACTTGTCAAAAGTCAAATGAGTGTCACCAGCTTGGCCATCACCATTTGTTTTTTCTGTCAGACCCAATACTCCAATTGGTCCACTCACGTGTATTGTTAAAAGGAAGCCAAATGAAATGAAACACAACAAACACACAGCACCAATTTTTAGCTTCATCTTTATATTCTCATTTTCATAAACTTAAAGTATAAGTAGGAATAAAGCAGAGTTTATAAAGAATGAAGAAAAAGTTAAATACATCTCACACTAATGTAATAAAAAAATGTAGTGCCTAGGAAGCCAACTACAATGGTGACGTCAGTCGAGTAATTACATCACCAACTGCAGCCGCAAGACTAAGGGTTCATTTATCCCTTTACGTCCGGAAATGGCCAAGATCGGGGCCGGCATTCTTTTGGCCATAACTCGCCAGCCGCTAGAGCTAGAGAGCTGTTCAAACCCTCTACGGATGCAACAAGTCTTGTAGTCAAAATCGAAAAAAAAATTTTTGTTTTGGGTTTGAGCTTTTCTGGGGGGAACATCACCAGTAAGGGTGTTTTTGCGTTATTTTGGCCATCTTTGCCTGGCCCTGGGCACCATCCCAATGGGCCATTTTTTGGACTCAAAATTTAGTTGAAAACTATGGCAAAATCTGCATTTATAGAACCATTGACTGACTTTCTAGCATATCGGGAGCAAAAATTATGGCTCATAAACCAAAAATTGACCAAAATTTTGCTCCCTCAAAAGACACTCTGAGGGGGATTTCATCCCAGGCAATAACTCGCCGTCAGATTAAGCTAGAGAGCTGTTCAAACCCTCTAAAGACTCGTGAAGGTATGTACTTTGCAATAAAAAAAACGTTTCATTTTAAGATATGTGGTTTTTTAAAATGCTTATATAATGATAGGATGTTTATGCTGTTTTTGCTGACATCAGCATTTTTGCAACCTCCCTTTAAGATACGCAGGAGCCATTTAAATGACAGAATTTTTTTTTAGTTTAGCTGTTTTTTGGTTACATTTCGAGACTTTGAAGGGCTTGAATAGGTTTTTAGCATTCCTGGTTCCAAGATTAGAGCCAAAAAACATTAAAATTAATTAGGGAAATCTCCCAAAAGTATTGAGAAAACCCACTTACGATTTAGATCTTTTTTGGCCTAACTTTTGAACCAGAAACGCTATAAACTCAATCAAGGGCTCTAAAAACGCGTATTCTAGCCTAGAATCCCAAAATACTGCGAGCCAAAACATTGGCGCGTAGGTTCGGATGATGACGTCATCAAATTAACCAAAAAACATATTCCCATCATGATCCCCTTGGCCCAAAACCCCCCATCCAAATTTTTTTTTTTTTATTTTATTCTAAACTACATAACGCCACTGGTCATTACAGGGTTTGAATAACTCTCTAGCTCAATCTGCTGCTGAGTTATGGCTGGCCAAAGTTTGCCCTTAAAAGGGCAAATTATGCCCTTCCTGAAAAGTTTGGAATAGGTGAAAAACTGGGTTTTTGGCCCATAATATTGGCTACAGATATGCTAGCAAGTCAATCAAGGGCTCTGTAGACGTGGATTTTGACCTAGTTTTCAATAAAACTTTGAGTCAAAAGAATGGGTCAATACGTTGGGGCCCAGGNCCGGCCAAAATTTCCAAAACACTTCCATTTGTGGCGGTCCNCCCAGCAAACCCCCACCGTAAAAGAAAAACNTTTTTTTTCGATTTCAACCAGAAGAATTGCTGAATCCGAAAAAGGTTTGAACAGCTCTCTAACTCTAGCAGCTGGCAAGTTATGGCCAAAGAAGTGCCAGCCACTATAGTGGCTTGCACGGGACGTAGAGGGTTAAGTGGCTAGTTGACCAAGGTCATATGATTCAGCACATGGTTAGGGTTCCACCTATACGTTAGAGTTTTAAGATTTCATGACCTTAGAGTTCTGGCAATCACATGTTTGTTGTGTTATGCAAAGTTACATCTAAGACTAATATTCAATATGCTTGGATTGTTTGAACTAGGCCAATGCAAAAACCAATTATTGGATTTTTGTTTAGTGAAATTGAATTTATTGCTTTTTAAACGTAAATGTTTCACTTCTAAATTAGCTAACTTTAGCGTACTGGTACCTAAACACTAAAATACCTAACCACAAGCAGACATGGGGCAATTACGATTACTTGTCACATATTCGCTTACGAATAAACAAAATCACAATGTATTCGATTACAAGTACATTGAAAGTAATCATGATTATAATTACTTTTGTCTCAAAACATCTTCAGTATGAAAACAGAACCCATTTGCATGGTTTGATGTAAGTATATGTTCAGACAACATATGATATGAATAAATGTAATAAACGAAATTACCAATCTGCATTGACTAAGCACCAGAAAAAAAATCACAGTAATTGGTTACTGAGAAGTTTGCGCAGTCAACAAACAAGTGGCGTAATTAGAGGTTTGAGCTATAGGTGGAAACTTAGCTGAAAGACTAGCTAATACTCTGAAAAAAAATTGAGAAATGATGGTGAATATGGATGTGGATCACTATTCAAACCCTAAAATTTCAACAGAAAATATTCCCAAAAATGCAAAAAACGACAACCTACAAAAAAACAAATGAATATTAAAATTGAAATATAAGCTAATTGGTGCCCAGTTCCTACATTTAGCTTGCCAGGGGGCAATTAACCCTCTGTCTCCTCGTCAGTTATGCCATTGCAACAAATACATTAAACATTGATTAAAGAAAAATATTCAACTTTTAAAATGTTTGTTATAGTTGATAGCATTAACACTTCAAACCTTTTGTTAGTCAAACGACATCTATCAGGCTTGAACATTCGTCCAGCTATGTTGAAAACTCATTTATTACTAGTTTCAGAATTTGACTTTTTTCAAACTACAGGTCATGATGTTTTCAGCTGTGTGATGGCCTTTGGATTGTCTGCAAGTGCAGCATAGCATTTTGTAGCTTTTCATTTGAAATGAAATGTTAATGAACAGTGATGCCAATATAGCTGCACATCTGTCTATTGGACCAAAAGTTCATTGGTTTCTTTTGAGTTTTATTACCAGTATCCGTAAATGATCTCTGTTCACATGCTAGTTATCAGCATTATGGAAAGGTGCTTTCGACTTGGGTTAAAATACCTTATTCCTCTGAAAAAAAGTTAATTTATATAAATTACTGTGTAAATTGTATACATAACCTAGTTCAGTATCTACATTCATAGGTTCACTCTGAATATACATAAATAAAACATCCTGATATACCGCTATCTCTTCCGCTGCCAAAGTGTCAACCCGTGTTTAAGAAAAGCTCTTATTTTTGTTGCTACATCTCACTACGTTACTTCTGGCAACAAACAGGAAGGCTAGCTTGGAGCAAAGCGAGAATTCGCTACAAACACTGTGCTTGCCACTGGATTACTGGATTTAAAGCACATAGACGACAAATGGCTTCCCCTGAAACATAACCATAACAAATGATGATAAAATGAGGAAACCTAGTGCCAAAACTTCGCTTCATCCCACAGTCATATAGAATGAAGATTTCAGTTTAATCGCAAAATTAATTGTCGATTACGATTAAATTTACAGTGTAATCGATTATGATTAGATGTCATTTTTAATCAGTTCAATTGATTACGATTATGATTACTCAAAAAACTGTAATCGATTATAATCTATTACTATTGACGATTACCCCATGTCTGACCACAAGTAATACTTAACTATGCCTTGAATCATGTGACTATGTTTGGTGACATAACAGCTCAGCTTGCTTGTCATAGTCAGCTACCTAACCACTTACAATAAAAATAAGGTCATATTTCAGAAGAACACCAATTGGAAAATAGCAGAAAAAGCATGTTGGCAGGCTCATTACAATGCACTAACAATGAATATATACATGAATGCCAATGTTGATGAGTAATATGAAGTTATGCACAATCAAAATGTCACCCTCTATAATGTATCCACTCTACTTCACCTACCATGCACAGCTACAGCATGGAGGCCACAATTCTATGAACATGAGAACTGCTGAATAATTGTATTGCTTTCGAAAAAACACCAAGTCAGAGAACACCAGAAAAAATTATGTCTGTGAATTCATTGTAAGTTAGGGCTCATGGTTAAACACCATGCCTAAAACTCAACTGAAAACCTTAACCTGAAGAATATCTAAGTTTATTTTCTTAGCACCTTTGCAGCTGGGTGGATTTACCTTAAGACCTTCATGAGCCACTTTCTTCACCATTGCTTTGCAACAGCATAACTCACCAGATGATCAAGCTAGAGAGCTGTTCAAACAAACCCTCATAAATGCGGGGAGTCTTCTGGTTTGGATTAATAAGAAATTGGAAAAATTTGGATTTCGTTTTTTTTGTGGGTGACGGCATAAGTAAAGACAAGGATAGAAAAAGATTACAAAAGGTTTAATAATAAAAAGTAATCCAATAAGTGTTCGGTATATGAAAATTAAACTACCGTATGTTAGTTGATAAGTGAATTATATACGTCTAGAGGCTATAACAGTTCATTCATATTGCAATGGTATAGACCAGTGGTTCTCAACCTTTTTTGAACCAGGCCCTACTTTTGTCTTCAAAAAAATCGCAGGCCCAGCAGAACTACTACATGTTAATGAAGCGGATTTGTTTTTGCTCCGTAACAACATTGCTGACTACATGACATGAATTACAAATGCACAAAGTTTGCTTAAATTTATTGCGATACTCAATAATATTGTTAATGGGAGCTTTGCGATTGATGCTGGCTACATATCTGTTTGATTGAAGGTTCTAGTTTAGCCAGTTTCAGTCTCAAATTACCACGTTTGCTGATTTCCAATTGATTTCACTTAACACACAGCAATTCCACAACAATGCTAAACCCACATTCAACCAAACAAGACGACGGAAATCTTGTCAGTTTTTGCCTTGCCTAAGTACTCAAGCTTCTTCTCGGATTCCTTGGACAGCCACATCATTGTTCCTTTAATCTTGAAATCTTGATTCATCTTGTTGTAACTCACATCAGCAGCGTAGCCAGCCCAAAAACTTTGGGGTGCCAAAATGTTTGATTTTAGGCGAAAAACGCTATTTTATTTGCGATACCGCCTCTCAAAGCATATAATGACTATATATTCCAAAAATTTGGGGGCATGGTTCTTTAGGCCCCCCTGGCTACACCTATGACTCACACAATTCCTGTTGGCACTGTTATGATTCTGCAGATAAATCTACTAAAAGTGGCTAAGTCAACCAAGAAAGGAACTCTGTTGCTTTCAAGTCATGAAATCCTTCATTGAAGTCATTAATCAGAATTTCCGCATGTGCAGCATTACCTGTATTTGTCTATTTAATGACATCACATTCTTTTAACCAGGAAATTGGAGATAGCTTTTTGACAAAATACTGCTTCTGCACAAACTGAGAAATGTCATTGCTTTTGCATCGCAAGTGTTGCATTGGCTCCATGGAGCTTCAAAGAACAAACTTTCTCAAAAATATCTGCTAAGTACTATAGCTCACATAAGCTGCGCCATCTGTGGTCATCAGAAGAATCATTTCAGATTTATCCTTAAAAACTCACTGAGTGGTTCAAACAGTGCCATAAATCTTTTAGGCAGTTTCCCTTTGATAGCCACCTTACTTCGGTGCAGAGGAATAATCTCCCATGATCAGCAACCGTCCTCCCTCATAAGATAAATCTTCTTAGCTTATATTTTGGTATTTAATGGGTCACCACTTACCTTATATTTTGGTATTTAATGGGTCACCACTTACCTTATATTTTGGTATTTAGTGCTCTTTTGGTTTTCAGTAGATTGTTATATTTATTCGTTTTTTCGAAGTTTTTTGGAATGTTTTTTGCTGATTTTGGGTTTTAGTATAGACATCCTCCACACCCGGTTTCACTAGCATTTCTCAATTTTTTTACTGGTGTTGGCTGGTGCATGGGCCCCCTTCAGCTAAGCTTTCCCCATGGCTCAAATATCTAGTTACACCACTGCCTACGATCTGCATTATAAGTCACAGAAAACCTATGGAACAGACGTTCTGTTTGGGCATTTGCTTTGATGAAATTGACACATTTGATGACAGACTATAGTATTCCGTACAGTTTAGGAGCAACATTTTTTGCAACTAAATATTCCCTGTGGATAACACAATACACAGCTAACATGCTTGGATTGTCGTCCTATAGGAATAAACAAGTGAACCAGCTTTATAGCTACCAACCAGTTCAGTAGTTAGCAAGCTAGTGCATTTTCATTTTGTATTCAAACCAAAATTGGTTCATAATGTCTTCAACCTCCATACCCCACCAAAATTTTACCACGCCCCACGTTGAGAACCACTGGTATAGATTATATGTACTTATCACACATCTTTATGAGTCATAACACTGACATAATTTTCCACAATTTAGCTTTAAAGGAATTATGGGCCTAGGAATTAGACTTCAGTCTGAAGTGAATGTCTGTAAGATCCTGGAGGTTAACATTTCTCTGTTTCCCTCAAAAGTGTCATATTGTTGCAAGTGTGCCGCTCAAGTGCAGATTTGGGCTAATCATAATGTTCTCATGTAAGTCATGATGGTTGCATATGCTCCCTGCGTGTTTCAACTATTTTTTCAGNCAGTCTTTTGTTCACCNTAGCACATTCTAGTTCCATTCCACAACTTGTGAAAACAAGGGAATTAAATGAAGACTTCTCAATGCCAATTACTCTTTGGTTATATTGATCCTTCTTGTTTTTTTTCCATGTTGTTGGTAGATCTATGGAAGGGACTGTGAGGTAAGATATGTGATCCTTATGTCAAAGAATGTTTTCCCACAGCAATTCCCAAGTCCTCTAGCAGAATTATCCAACCTTGCATTGTCAACATTAACTTCTCTTTTAAACTTCAACTTGTTTTCAGTTATTTGAAGAAGTGTGGGCTCTAGTATTTGAACATCTTGACAGGCCTTTTTCATAATCTGTGCCGCTGAGTCTCTGAGTTGTGCCTCATTTATGTGTATCCATCTAGTTTGCATAAGGCTGTGATCCACAGACAGCAAATGAATAAGTTTTCAAAAATGAAGGTCTGCTGATGGACCTATAGCCACTGCCTTAAGGTCTTAAGAAAACATGTATCATCAGTGTATCATATCCATATGACAGTGTATGATCTCTATCTCAGGTCACTTAACATATACTTCCATGCTCCCAAAGGCAAGTTCACAAAAGACCCATGCAGCATGTGTTAATAGCCTTGCAGTTGCAGGGTGAAAAAGCTCATCCAGGTACTGTATTTTAACAAAGGCAGTGCCGATGGTAAAAAAGCCATTGTAGGACATCCCACAGCTACTGCTAGTCATCTACGCGTAAAATTGTCTTTATCAAATGATAACTGGCTACCCAGCACTTGAACTTGCGTAGCCATCACCCACAACCTAGCAATTGACCATGCGTAGCCACTGCTGGCTACTTAGACACATCCCTTAAAAAAGGTAATTTTTTTCTTTTTACTCTTTGCATGCCCCCCTGTCTTGGATGCCTGGGCCTTTGCCTTGTTCGCCCCTTCCGGGCGCAGGCCCTTACCTATATATAAAATATAGTATATTTTAACCTACCAGCATTCTTGTGCTGGAATGTAAAGCAGGGTTGCTAGGTCCAGATAGACCAAAATGAAATTGCACATCAAAATATGCCAACAAGCTTCAAAATTTGCCAGCAAGTTGAAACAGGCTGATGGCCATAAGTTTTGAATTACCTTGCATGAGTAATGGCAAAAATACAATGTTGCTATGGAACCAAGCCTAGAATTTTTTGAACACGAAAGCACGCTTTACTCTCATCACAGGCCATGCGATTGACAAGATATTTAACCAATGCACAAGCTAACACTGCACAACTGAGGGAACAATGAATCTTACAGAAAGAACGAGGATTCGGAAGGCAATAGCTACACATAGATACAGGGCAAGTGGTAGGCAGTGACGGTGTTCAGTACATTAAAAGCAGCTGGAAAATGAACAGGTAAAATCGGATCAAACTTGGACACAGGCCAATATGCTGGCAGCATTTCCCCTGGTCACAGCCAGGGACAGACGTTGGTGGAGCCACTGGTGCTCCTTGGGGTCGCCAGACACATTAACAAGTTTCTTCGAAAGACCACTCAAAAAAGGGGCAGTGGATTTGCCATACACACCAGTGGTCTCAATTTCCACTGCTTGAAAGTGACCTAGGTAAAGTGAGCCCGATTTTACCAGCCGTATTTTTTTCAGTGGATGCGAGGTTCGCGCGTAAAATTGAAAGAACTCAAACAGGGATAAAATGACCTGTTGCGACAAAATAAACGCAATCAAATGAAAGTACAAGTTCTGAACAGAAAATCCAAAGCAAAAACAACTTGCAAATATGTTGTAGCAAGCTCATACGAATTGTTGAAAACAAGCATGTTTTTGAAAATTAATGATAATTCAACTATAAATGAAAATACTTTCCGAGGGGGTTATCATGATAAATTTTATATCAAAGTCTTCGGAATTTATCGAACTATTGATCTGTGAAAAAATCGCTGGGGTTATTTTTGTTTAAACGAAATGAGAAGAAAAATTGCAAAAGTACTCTAACACCAAAAATGCCTTTCGCTGCCAGATTCTCGTGTTGCTCGACTATCGATTTCAATTCAATATTAAAATACTTTCCGAGGGG
>JGI24158J21664_10010382_pt1 | contig 12415 bp, 6 predicted proteins | sample Ectturendosymbi3_FD_21664 | JGI IMG/M metagenome (IMG submission 21664) | reverse complement strand
CGCAAACAAGTACATCACGTTGAATCACGAATGGAATATTACTGGGAATTACGCAGTAAGAATGCACAAAACATTAAAGCACTAATGTGTCCACTATAATAGCAAGACACATACTTCTAAACGAATGGCCACTTCATGAAAAACGCACTGGGATTGTGGACATGTCATGTCACACAAGACATAATCCTATTTAGTTAGACCTCGAATGCATAGGCAGCAACAAAGGAATCACGTCTAGTAAGATAGAAACTAAATGTGCAGTGCTGCAACTCTTTTGTTACAAAAAACTACTAGATTTCATGATAAAAATCACTAGATTCATAAAAAAACACTAGATTACAATAACGAACTTACACACAGAAAAAATTCCCAGAAAATGCGTTGCAATGCCAACCATAGACATTGCACAACTAATTGGAAACAAGAGAAAAAGAAAACGGGAGATAGTAGCAACGATTTTGTCTGTTTGCACAGGTCACTGACACTTTTAACTGATGACCAAGTGACCTCGTAGCAGTTTAACTCAAAACATATTATATTGTCTTCTGTAATTTAAGATTTAATTGGGTAGAATTTTTAGCAAATTACAATTGAAGTTAAAGTTAAATCAACAGGTCTCAATTACAGTTACAATCACACAAAACTGGGCAAATAATTACATCAACTCACTCATATAGAAAAAGGTCAATATTTTTATCTGGGCACCACAACGAAAAATTTCTTTAAAAAACAACTACGCTACTCGTTACCACGCACTGACCAGGAATATATACACCGAACCGTCGGAAATGACCAGAGTAAAGCTAGCCGTTACTTCGCCCAGCCGGCACTTTCGCAACTTGGCGAAAAAAAAACGCCAACACAAAAACGAGCAAATAAGCTAAAAAAACTACAAGAAACATATTATGGTAAAATCACATGACAAACAACTCAGACGTATTATTTCCAACGACTTTTACGCATACCGTAAACTTTTCGGCAAGTTTTTTCGAATATCGAGCGCGCTACAACAACGGTTTTCTCATAAACTAAAGGCGTCAGCAAAGATTTTTAAACGAACATCACTTGCTAATATCATCAGCTATCCAATAAAACTGTTTTCATCCTCTACACTTTTTATTAAAGTTATCAAAATCATTCATAAACATTACCGACTTTAGCCCTGCGCTACACTTTGGGTTTTTTTTAGCTTATCTGCTCGTTTTTGTGTTGGCGTTTTTATCGCCAAGCTGCGAATGTTACGGCTGGGCGAAGTGATGGCTAGCTTTACTCTGGTCTCATTGATTGGGGTGTCGTTGCGCATAACTGAGGCATATGTTTTTCTAAAACAAACTTTTCACTTTTTGACACGTTTTCTGTCAGGTTACTTAAGTCTTTTAGCGTCTCGTAAATTCTGATACGATTGACCGATTTTTTCCTGATACTGTAAACAGTTTTCACCTAGTGTGATAAATACCCTTTCTCTCGTAGGTGTAGGAGCAGGCAAATTTTTGGGTAAGCGAAGGATTTTTTCCTGAACTTCCCCAAACTCGCCGAAAAGTTTTTGTGTGACATTTGCTTACAAATTTTCTGCCACAAAGATCACGAAGACCTTTTCTTGTGTGACCTAAAAAGGATCTTCATATGTTTTTCTGCAACGCTGGTCGCCATTTTTTGAAGACAAACAAGATTGGACATCATTTTTGCCCACATTTTGAGGGATTTTGCCTGGATTTGATTTCAGGGATTTTGCGCAGATTTTTAGACATTTTGCCACGATTTTCAACAAATCAAAACTTTTGGGGGAGCACTTGCTCCCCCGGCACCCCGCCTCCTACACCATGACCTCCGCCTATTCTCTTTAACCACATAAACAACCCCACTGCATGGGAAAACTACCACCTAGGACAATTGTCACCCAGGACAACTGCCACCCAGGACACCTGCGACCAGACCTGTAACCAGGGGGACGCCGGAAGAATGAAGCCCGCACTGCAAAGTTTTTCGCCTCCCCATAGAAAACTGTGTTGGACATAATTTAAAACTATCGGACGTAGTTTAAAAAATTTGGAGCCCCTCTCAGAAAACTCTTCACTCCGCCTAGTGTCACAACCTGGTTACAGGCCTGTCTGTCACCCAAGACATACAACTGCCACCTATAATAATGGTCACCTAGAAAACTGCCACCGAAGGTGTATTGAATTCCTTGCGTTTATTGCTGTTAAAACCATTCGAATTTCACAAGTTCTGTGAATTCGTTTTAATTTATGTGGATTCTTTTCAATAGCTCAGCCAGCCCAAAGTGTTTTGGGGGGATAAAATGTTTGATTTAGGCCAGTGGTTCCCAATCGGAGGTTCCCGGACCCCTGGGGTCCGAAACAAGATTTTCGGGGTTGCGAAATGCGATTTTCGAGCCTGAGAGTTCGTATGTTTTTGGATGTAAAAACCGAGATTAATGAAAGATAACGCTATTACTCAAAACACGGTATCCTAGTTAATTATTCCAGCTAACGTTATTAATTGGACAATTTAAATAACTAACTGTGTGCACTGTTATTTCTGCTTCACGCTCCGGTTACCACGTTGAAGATAGGCGGTGATGCGATTGTAATTATATTCTGACATAAGACATTTAAATGTTTATGGCACAATTACGGCGAGATTGTTGCTTGATTCCATATAACTCGAAAGCTTCTGGTGATCAGGTACGTAAAGTTACCAGAAATTGTGCACAAAAGCCCTGTCTATGCTCTTTGCAACAACATATTTGTGCGAATCTGGATTTTTTTCTCCATTTCATTTGAAAATCAAGTATTTAAATCCCTCCAACGATTTGTGCGTGGCTCTTAGCAATTGTGTGCCAATAGCTCAATGGTTCTCAAACTGAACACCGTGACGCACTGGTGCGTCGTTTTAATTTTCCCAGGGCGTCGTGCAAAGGCAAACGTAGTGTAGTTTTTTTAATGAGCTAATACAGTAAGAATAAATTTCAGTGCAGTTTTATAATTTACCGAAGAGCAGTTGTTGTTTATTAAATGCAATCATGCTGACAATAAAAAAAACAATTTACCATCTCATCAATGCGTAACCCTCGTTACTGTATGCTAATAAACGCATTGCACAAATTCTAATTTTCTGTGCATCAGAGAAATGAAGGCTGAATACAGTGGCATAATTGACGGGGAGGCAAGGGAGCGAACCCCCCCTGGCAAGATGAATGTAAAAACAGGGCCCCCTTTGGTTGACATTTTGATATTTTTTGCGTTTTTCGGGGTGTTTTCTTTTTTTTTTATCTAGTATGGATATTTACGACATCAAGAGATTTACTATCATTTCTTAACCTTATTCTGAGTTTTGGCTAGTGGGCTCCCTTCAGGTAACCTTTGTCCCCCCCCTGACTTAAACCTCTAGTTACAGCAGTCCGTTATGAAGTGGATAAAACAGGAAATTGATGTTGGAACACAACCGTAAATCCGCGATTGAAAATGGCAGGCCTGAAAAGAAATCTCGCAAGTGCAACAGCAGTTATTTAGATGTTGGGTTCACATTTATTTTGTAAAACGCAAAGGAAAAAATCTAAGTGTGTTGTTTGCAGAAAAGTTTGGCCAATGAAAGCATGCTACCAAATAAGCTTAGAACGCCATTTAACATCATCATTTCATCACATCCGCAGTTTGTTAATAAGCCCGGGTAGTTTTTTCTCGGAACGTAAATGATCTAAAGAGGCAAGTGCCATTTATTTCACAATTCACGCAACTCCAGTAAAGCTTCATTAGCATTCTACCAAGTTGCTCACAAAGTTGTTAAGTCTAAAATTCTCGCACCATTTCTGAAGAACTAATACTGCTTGTTGCAATCGATCTTGTAAGTACGATGTTGGAAGTAGCTGCCCAAAATTTAGAGTTGGTAAGCTACTGCTATCTAATGATTTGCTTGAAAATTAATGTGCATTGCTGCCTTCAAATTTACGAAGCATATTTTTGCAGCATCTATTTAAGGTCGAATCGAAATACATTCAGTACTTTCCAGAGAATTTATTAAGCAATAATTGAATTCGTGATCGGTTTCTCTGACAAGATAAGGCTATATTGACCTTTCTTGTGATGATTACCTGAAAGAAAGTTTAACTCACGAAACTCAGCAAATTTTTGTATCTCTATGAATGACGAATGCCTAGCTTTGGCGAAAAAATGCTACAGTTGGTTATTCCTATCGGCTGTCGTATTTATACAAAACAGGACTTTCTGCCATCGTCGTTAAAACCAAATATCGGTCACGAATAAACCTTGAGGGCTAAATGCACGTGCCATAGTTTCACAAATTCTTCCAAGATCCGACCAACTAGTAAAAATAAGCAAGCCCACACATCACATTACTGCAAATGATGCATATTTCGTTTTGTTGTTTCATCACTAAACGAAGTTTGATTATTGTTTTATGTGTCTTTGATGGATTCTTAATGCTGGTGTCTCGCAAGTCCAGCAAACATTTGCACAGGCGTCGCAACGAATAAAGTTTGAGAACCACCGGTATAGTACATAATTTCAAGGAAACAGCTACGAAAAATCAGTAGGTTTATTTCTAATGAGCAGTAAGGTACTATTACAGTTAAATAGTACGACTGAGTGTTTTCTGTTGTGTTGCAAGCATAGGCCTATATATCAATAGTAGCATTTCAAAACTGAACATACTGCAAAATCGGACTGCTTTGTGATTTGTACGCTTTTTTTAAAAAACGAGGGGTCCGAACGCCACGTTATTTTTATGATAGGGGTGGCAGCTTCAGAAAAGGTTGGGAACCTATGATTTAGGCGAAAACACTATTTGTTTGGAATACCGCCTCTCGAACCACAAAATGACTATATACGCTAAATATTTTGCAGGAGCTATGGCCCCTGCCCCCTGGCTACACCTTGATTCTTTTGACTTAGCTTTTGAATCGTGAGTAACATGACAGCAGCTACGTTGCAACTCAATTCTGCTGCATTATGCTGAAACGATAATATCATAGCACAGATGTTCTCAACCGATGTGCCGCGAGAACTAGACGTACTGCAACGCGATATACCAAAGTGAATTTTATAGTTTGTATGTGATGTGTGAACCGGTGGCAGTTGTACGGGTTGTGTGGCACATGGGTGTAGTGCCAAAAAAGAAGTGCAGGGACGCACGTGAAAACTAGTCACTATCAACAGTATATCACACTAACATTTGAAAATGTTTTTAATTAATTATTCCCTTTCACTGCACCACAAACGAAAGCATGAAAAAGAAGAGAAAATGTGTTCCCGCCCCACAACACCTCTGGGGATTTCCTGGGGACATTTGTCCTGGGTGGCAGTTGTCCTAGGTGGCAGTTGTCTTGGGTAGCAAATGTGATAGGTGGCAGTTGTCGTAGGTGGCAGTTGTCGTAGGTGGCAGTTGTTGTAGGTGGCAGTTGTCCAGGTGGCAGTTGTCTTTGCTAGCAATAGTCCGAGATTGCAATTGTCCTAGGAGGCAGTTGTCTTAGGTGGGAGTTTTTCGGTGGCAGTTGGCGAGGTGGGTGGCTTTAGTCTTGAAACCTTGGCATATATCAGCATAGTCTGGGCTCTGCTCTTACAGGATTTTGGCATTTGCAACTTAGCTAATTACATGCCCTTAAAGCTCAACACCCCTCATGAACATCAACTGCGGAAGTAGTTTGCAAATACCGAAATGCGTTTTCGAGATGCTGGTGCGGAACATGAACGCGTCATGTTCAATTTGTTCCGGGACGTTTTATCTTCCTGCCAAGCTACAGTAATTCTTGGACTATTTTCTTTGTGACGACGCTTTACAGATTCACCGTAAACTCATGTAAACAACGCTTTAATGAAACGATATGCCCATCATGAGCACCACCGCCGTTTCAAAATTCACCATTTGAGTCTCCAGGATGGTGAATCTTGTTCTTTTATGGATCGCCCCATATGCACTGCGGGTAATGACTGGTAAACTAACTGGTACCATTGGCAGATCCAGCCTGAAATTAGGGGGGGGGCGATTTCAGTAATATTTGGTAGTCAAGTGTCATAACAGCTTCGCTACTGTAAGAGAGCTGAAGTATGCTTTACAAAACTGCTGTGACAAAACAGTGGACGACAAAATGGCCTTACATCGCGAATGTTTTTTTTTCTGAATTGTACAAAATCAAGGTGAATAAAGTTACTTTTTTAGGTTTTACGGGGGATGATCGACCTAATCGCTCCCCCTGGATCCGCCCTGGACTGGCACAGGCGTCGCGAGCTTCACAATGCGTTTGAATGCAGTCCCTGACTACCTGTATTGGAAGTTACTGTAGCTGGTCACTGTGACACTGATTTGTTAGATTTGGCGACATTAGCTGACAATACACAGTACTCCGTGATTCGACTCAAAGAAGTAGCCTCTAGGGCAACCACAACCCCTACAATTGTACAACGCCCTTATTTGTAAGCCGTATAAAATTATGAAAAAGATCATCGTCAGCCTCGGCTTACAATCGAATAAATACGAAATGCGTTTTATGCATTTAAAACAGCTGTGTTTGCAAATAAGCTTAAGTGACCTTAACAAATGTTTATGTCACTCAATCTCCGTTTGTTTCACAATGGACTGTCGACTTTGGAAAGCATTTCGCGGTAATTAGTGCAATTTTTTCCCAACTAAGTACAATTTTTCTCGTTGCATAATTTTTTCTCGTTACTAGTTTTTCTGAGCGTATCAGGAATTGTAGAAAAAAGCACTCAAATCAAAATCATAGGACTTATAAAAAAATCAATAATGAAACTAAAAATGGTAAATGATATTCAATTCACTTTTTCACAATTTTTGTTTATAAAAAGCAAATATACATTTTCATTTCAAATCATCTTGTTGCAAAGCATTTCAACTGCCTTTTTCAAAATTTAGACATTTTTATTTCAAGTTATCCGATTTGCACATGCTCGATCTTTTGACGCACACTTATGAAAACCAAATTTGAAAACATTTAGTGGTAAGGGAGATACCAAAAAATAAAAAACGTCGGGTCGTCTTGAAGAACCTAGCAACAATGAAACATACCAGCAAAGCCAGGTAGCCGGAAATCATCTGAAATCTTCACCATAAGAAAGTGAAAACCATTTTGTGAGAGTGCCATGATAAACAGTGGCGATTCTAGAATGAAAAAAGTGTTGGGGGGGCACTGCGGGGCCAAGGAAAAAGTAGGGGGAACAACATATATGTCTATCTTGCGTGGTGATTTTTCATTGTTTTGAAGATTAAGTTGCTATGATTAACCCTATCAAACCTAACATAGGCTTGTGAATATCATTAAATATGAACTAGCGTTGTTATTCACTAGAGACACCTGAATGCCACTGTAGATGCAATCACACGCGTGTACTGCTATGTCGACAATTATGTGCTAACCATGCAACTTCCACAGCACTACACATGCAAATCGAAACGCCGTTTTCCGTACACAATTGTGCCGGCCTCATATGAACGAAAGCAGGTTTAGACAGCGCCGGCCTTGGCAAGTGCAGGACACAGTGCAAGACAGGCGCGGGGCCAATCCAAGCAGTGGCGGTATGACGTCACCGTGCTCAGTCAACCGTGCTATGACCTTTTTGATGGTTATAAAATAGATGGCAAATTATTGAAGTTAATCTATACCTGTGTTACCAGTTGCATCCATGTTTATGACTAATATCATGCTGCTCAGGTGGACATCAGACAGTGTACCGTTACCAACGTCATCAAGCCGAAGGTTGTAAAGGATACTCTGCAATGGAGATCTGAGCGGCTAGCGCAAGTGCAAAGTTTCGTCAATCAAACCGAACTGACAAGTGAATTGAACTTACAGTGCAATTATTTCACTCTTATTTGACGACAAGAGTAGGCACATGATCAATTATCCCCTTTATGACGCAATACACGAAAAAAGAACAGCAATCCATGCATCCCCCAAAGTTCCCCAAATCTAAATTTTGTAATTATTCATAATGTATATGCACTTGGAATACAAGCTGTTCTTTGTGAATCAGAAATGTAATGTGCAAAGATTTTTCAACCACTGTAAGACGTCACAGATATACAAACACTTATCAAACGCAATATATAATGCGCATGCTTGATTGATGAATAAAAAGCATATTGCCCAGTAATATATTGACAAACAGAAACGAGTGTGCTGGATAACATTCACAGTTTTTGCCTAGCCAATTTAAGATGCTGGGTTTAATTGTCCTTTCCGTTTGTGAACCTGGATCTGAAGTAGTGGATTCTCTACCTTTTCACGCTGGCAATTAGACAAAACACGATGAAGGTTTGGCGGGGCAGCAAATGATAAAAGTCCTTGCACAACCGACAAATAACGCAGAACCATTTTGGACAAAGAAAGGAGGCAATTTAAGTGCAAACACTTTACAAAATTTTGCGCTGGCTTGTGTGAGATTTTTTGCCTTCACGGGTTCAACTGCTCATCTTTTGTCATTTGTTTCGATTTGGTAGAATTAATTTTATGTTGACAAAACGTTAAGATATCTATAGAGTCTATGTTAAAATCTTCTATGAAGCAAAACTATACGCTTTTGTCAAAATGCAGATGACCCTCAACCAAACAAGTACTTTCCACAACAGAATGATATTTCGAGAACTGAATGGCGTAACGTCGGAAGAAATGCCAAGTTAATATGACAGTCATTCGCCTTAACCTGTTCATTGCTAGTTGAATCATTGCACACCTGGTTGGCAATAACTGAATGTCTACTGCAGTCTTAACGGACACCATTCAAATTTTATACCTTCATCACGTCAACGTAACTTAATCCTTCGCCTATCATGTCGACTGCCAAATTCATCAACGAAATCATCTAAATCTGTTTTTCAGCTAGTACCTTTCAATTTGAAATACATATATCAGTGTTACCCACTCTTTCACTGGTAATGGAATTTCTGCGAAATATTTTCACTAATTTCACATTTGAAAAATTTATCTCGCATGAAGCACTGGTGACGGAGTTCCAGCTACCAGTAACAGTCAAGCGCAGCTTTTTCAGTAGTTATAAATAACAAAAATTTTTGGAGCGATATAGGCAGCTTCGACTCTTTCCGAAGCAAATTGCTTGCCGAAGTTATTTCACGTTTTAAATCATTTTCACTAAATGAATATGATTTGTTAATTGTTTCAAGTGTGTTTCTGATGAAAATGTTTGACCTCCCGGGCAAAGAGCTGAAATACGCGAAAGAATTGCTTCTGAATCACTACAGAAAATCCGTTCAAAACTCTATAAAGTTGCAGGACATGTGGGTTGAGTTGGGTAGCCGAAATGCAATTCCACAGCCAGGATAAATTGAGATAAAATAACTGAAACCAATTCTTAATGCATTCACAAACCTTTTGCTACTGGGACAAGCAACAATCTGTTGACAGTAATATAATCCAGTTCATCTCACACTGAAATGCACGAAAGATCAATCTTCCCACTTCTGTGACTGTTTCTTGGTTTCGAAATGAGTTTTTCAACACTACGACCGCGGTCTGGTTAAATTTCACACAGCATCCAAGCAACCCCTTGCGTGTGTCGTCATAAGCAACTCGTTACCCAACCTTCAAAAACAATAACAAAACTTCTCATGCCTTTGGGAAATATTGAATGCAGGCTAGAGGGTTTCTAAATTATCGTTTGAAATTTTGCTGGCCGAAAGTTATCTAATGCATATGTCTAGGGTTGTCAAATGGCTGGCACTTCAACGGCCTTGCCGGTATTTTACTGCTAAATTAGCAGAGGCCGGTTAAAGGCCGTTTTTTGAAAATCAGCGTCTGAAATTGGTAGTATGAAAATGAATAATTTGCCGTAACTTCAAAAAAAACTAACGCAGAATTTGTCAAATAATAACAACTCTTGGAGTAAATCTTCTCAGTAAAGGCCATTTTTTTGAGAATCAGTGTCTGAAGCCGGTAGTATGAAAAAAAAATTTGCCCTAACTTCAAAAAGAACTAATGCAGAATTTCTCAAATAATAATGACTCTAGTAGTGAATCTTGTCAGGACAGATCCTTCAGCGAAGTTTATTTGCTGCTGTTGACGCAATCGTTGGTGCAATTGAAACGTCACACACACACCGAAATGTAGCGATTCAGCCAAAATACGGGAAAATTATCAATTGTGGCTTAACAATACTGATTGTCTCTCACCTTTCCCTGTGCCGCTTACGAATTACGACACAGCTTAGATCTGGCGATGTTGACAAAATGGCCGGAATTTTTACAAAACGCATTTGGAAACCCTGCATATGTCAACCAAAAGATCCCAAAATTAGAAAAAAAGTGGGGGGCCAAACAGGGGCCAAGCAAAATTCTGGGGGGTCCAAGATCCACCCTGGTCCCCCCTTAGAATCGCCACTGATAATGAACACAAACCATAGTCTAGGCATGCGCCGTTTTTACTCCCCAGCCAAAGACAGACAGCTGCCAGTTATGACCACACTGAGAAAAATGACGGAAAAAATTGATCAGCTCTACGCAGGTAACATCAAAGAAATCTGTCAAAAATTCTGGAAAGCAAATCATGGTCTTTCATATTAAATGAAAAGTATTAGAAAATCCAAGTTTGGTTGCCGGTAGGCCAATTAAACAGCTTCTACGTGGACAGACAACAATTATAGCTCTAGGTCCAGGTTTTCTGTAGGTTTTCGGGGAATCAGTTGACTATGCTCTGCTTTCATCTTTTTGCGATGATTCAAACTTGCACATGTCTGTTTTCAGGTAACTACTCTCCACATATGAGACAAGCAAGGAATATATCGCAAACTTTAATAAGAAATCGATTTCACTTAACACTGCGCATCTGCAAGCAATGCTAACAGGTGAAATCAGGGCCAGCCCCAGCAGGTGCCGAGGAGCGGGACCAGTGCAAAATAAGTACAGGCCCTGCCTGAACAAAGGTGATATGACATCATCGTTCTCGGTCAACCGTGACGTTTTGGCAAAATGAAAAGAAACCACAAATTTTTGGAGTTGCTCTGTAGGTATATAAAAAAACGTTAATTTATTTGCAGGGGTGTTGGCATAGCTCATGTGACCCCTAGCTACACCCATGTTCATGACTAATAGCATGCTGCTGTGGTGGACTGGACATGGACGGTGAACCGCTAACACCTCTAATTAAGCCGAAAGTTGTAGAAGGGGGCGTTTTGGAGATCCGTGCGCAAGGTTACGTCAGTCAAACTAAACTGACAATCGAATTGAACATGCAAAGCAATTACTTGCCGCATGCTGAAAGGCACTTTTGTTCGAAGAACGTCCTGCTTGTAGAAAACTGCAATCTGGGCGAATACTTGTTCCATTTCTGCATTATTGCTACATAATATGCGTTGTGCAAAACCAGCAAATTTTTCGTATGGGTTTTCTCCGATGGCATCTCCATACAAGTATACTTCAGTCCAATATGCTACTGTGTCAGTAACATTTTGCCAACGGACAAGTATCAAACTCTACTACTGGTATTGAATTTTCCCAATGACTTCACTTTCTATCCGTAATTTATCTGAAAACTACATTAAAGGTCCTATAATGTTTCGTACGGCATTTGCAGCATACATGGATTATATCTCTCTTATTATATTTGAATGCGTTGGTATCAGTGGCATGCAGAGGTCTAGTGATGCCCGGGGCGACTGCTTGATTGGATGCCTCCCTATAAAATTTTAGTATTTAGCAATAGCGTGTGGTGGGCATTATTACTGGATATACGCTGTTGGTGACATCAAGATCAGACGTCATACTCACGTTTGCAAAAAAACGTTTAAGCGAAGTTTATTGACACCACATGCATATTTCGCGACGCCAGAGCGGCGTAGGGAAGTAATCACGTCGCCGCCCCAAACAAAGCTCCAAGACCCATCAAACAGAATTATGAAACACTATAAATCGGTGGAGATTTTATCAAATGTTAGAATGTAAAGCCGCCTGAACAGACGCGAAGCCCCTATTTAAAACTTTCTGGCGACGTTCTGTAGGGAAGGGGGAGCAATCAAACAGTTGAGGGCAATGGAAACTTATAAAAAAATGGTTACCAATTATGATTGTTTCTGTTCATCAACAATATTGACCTCAAAAATAATAACAGATATGATAGAAAATCATTCTGAATTTCATGGGTCCCGGAATATCTGCAATAAATTTGTTTCAAGTCGATCTTGATAAACAATAAAATTCCCTGCGATACTGTTATGAAAAGCACTGGTGTTGGAGGTGGGGGCGCAGGGGTTGCAAGCGCACTCGCAAAAGCTTTGATTTGCTCTTCATGCCTCCAATATCCGGCGTCCCTGTGCATATCAGTAGTAGTCTATGTGGTTTACAGGCCCCGTTAGGAACTTTGGTATGCGGCGAACCTGCAGCTGTCAACACCCGGGCTGTCAGCATGTGGGTACAAACTTGCACTCCTTCGGAC
>JGI24158J21664_10010381_pt1 | contig 12415 bp, 12 predicted proteins | sample Ectturendosymbi3_FD_21664 | JGI IMG/M metagenome (IMG submission 21664) | reverse complement strand
TGCAACCTCTCCGGTGGTGTTGCGTTGATTGTGTGATTCACCACGAACGGGATATGCGTGAAGAATAACACCATTATATATGTAGCGCGAGCAAGCATTAGTAAGAGAGATTGCGAGCATGATCTCTATTGTTGCTTGTTGCCACGGTGCGAAGCTTTGCGCACATGCCGCTCAGTATTTCCGATCGCAACAACTGATTCTGTTCCATCGTCGTGAGTTTGAACCTGGTGTCGCTCATGGAGTGCGTTTTAGTTGCGGCACGGAAGGGCTGGGGACAGTTTTCAACCTGTGTATGTGTCCAGCGAACTTGGGACATGCACCTCTTCAAAGAATCGATCATTACAGTCATGTCATCACCAATCGACACCGATATTCGCAGACTTACTCGAAATTTTTTCAGCGTTCGTTATTTGTAAACTTTGTTGTTGCCGAGTTTTCAATCACTTGTAACTCAAGCATTGGTTTGCATATAGTAGACTGCGTTTTCGACTCCTAGGGAAACACTGCCAGACACCAAAGGTGGCTACGGATCTGGACTGCCAGAGTCGAAGCCGGCGGGATTCTGAGTTTTGTCGGACCCGGATGCGGAGTCACTTTTTATTTTCGGCAATAGCAGGAGTCTGTGTGGTCGCTTGGATTAAGTAAAAACGTTTCCTGATTAAGTAAAAACGTTGCTGAATTTTTAAGTAAAAACGTTGCTGAATTCAGGAGTCTGTGTGAATCCCTTGGATTAAGTAAAAACGTTGCTGAATTTTGGTTGTGTCGATGATTGCCGGATTTTGAACAGGAGTCGGATTCTCAAATTTGGTAAAATTTTGGTCCGGATCCGCATCTAAAATATTTGGAACAGTAGCGGAGTCGGAGTCTGGAAATGTGATTCTGACCACTCCTGCGGGACACGTCAGGGAAACACTGCACAACACGTCAGGAAAACACTGCACAACACGTCAGGAAATACTGCGGGACACGTCAGGGAAACACTGCGGGACACGTCAGGGAAACACTGCACAACACGTCAGGGAAACACTGCACAACACGTCAGGGAAACACTGCACAACACGTCAGGAAACACTGCACAACACGTCAGGAAACACTGCACAACACGTCAGGGAACACTGCGGGACACGTCAGGGAAACACTGCGGGACACGTCAGGCAAACAATGCACAACACGTCAGGAAAACAATGCACAACACGTCAGGAAAACACCGTGGGACACGTCAGGAAAACACTGTGGGACACGTCAGGAAAACACTGCGGGACACGTCAGGGACACACTGCGGGATACGTCAAGATATCGTGAGCTGCGCTTTTCCTTCCAGACACCTTCAGGAATATTGCGAGCTCCGATTCCAGCAACTCGAGTTGGAGGAGGACCAGTGCAGCGCCGAAAAACAACTGCAGCACGTCGAGCACCTACTCAAGAAGCTGTCCAAGACGAACGTGTTCAACGCCACTTTCCACATTTGGTAAGTCGCTCGCGTTTTCCCAAGCAGGGCTCGCAAAGCACGCCCAAAGCATTTGCTGTCAGTGCGCGAAGTGAAGAATTCCCGACAGGGCGTTGTGCTTTCTTACTTTTGCGCGTTAATTGCCAACCTTTTTCCAGGGTTGTCACGCGGTATTGAAAAAGTATTGATGTGTGAAATCGGCTTTCAGGACCTTGAAAAAGTATTGATTTTGGCCAAGATGTACATAAGGCATTGAATAAGTATGGAAAATCTAAATTCAGCCATTTGTTTCTTCAAATTTTGTTCTTTACCGCTGATGACAGTTTTTCAGATGTTTTTCGCATTGTGTTCCATGACTAAATTTTTGAGAAAATAGAATAAGTGATTGTATTAAAGTTCTTTAATTTAGTACTGAAAGGTATCGAAAAAGTATGGAAAATGATATTTGAAAATGAGGGTTAACCCTGCTTTTCGTTGGCCCATTCTCGGTCTGTGCATGTCAACTTTTTCAAAAAAGTATCGAAACTGGAAAAGCGAACGACGCAGGCTCTTCGCGTTTTTTCCCCACGCATTTCGTTCGATGAAGCAAAAGAAAAAACGGACATAAATCTACTTCTGGCAGCGAGAGGTTAACGTGTGTGAAAGTGTCATGCTGAGTGATGCGTGGACCAGTGGATACTCACAAAGCGATGTTTGCACAGCTGTTCTTCACACACAGCGCTTCATATGCCGCATCCTTCTTCGCTCGCACAGGCATCAAGGAAACTTTGGTACGATCAACGGCTTCCGGCTGGGTCGGTTGCCAGGCAATCACGTCGAGTGGACGGAGATTAACGCCGCGTGGGGCCAGGTCGTTCTGTTGCTCTCGTCCCTGGCCAAGAAGATGGGCCTGAATTTCAAACGTTACAGGCTCGTCCCGTTCGGAAATCACTCGTACATTGAGTCGCTTGACGACAAGTCAAAGGTGCTGGTTTCAGATGCGTTTTCTTTTTTGTCTGAAAAATCTCTTTAACCCAGAGGTCGGCAACCTTTAACCCAGGGCCCGGCAATCTTTGACCCAGGGGTCGGCAACCTTTTCGAAAAAAGCCATTCTGCTTCATTTTCCAGCAGACATGACCAGTGAGGGGCAACAAAAGGTTGATACCGTTCGGGTACACGCCAAATCCAGTTTGATACCGTATTTTTCATACGGCTTCACAGAGGCATAGGCTAAATTACAATCAGGCTAAATTACAATCAACTTAAATCTAATGATAATCAAATGCAAATTTAAATTCCGAGTTTTTTCAAATCCAGAGAGAGCCACTTCAGAGGAGCAAAAGAGCCGCAGGTTGCCGACCCCTGCTTTAACTTCTGTGTTGATGGATGTCAAAGAGATTTTGAGTCTGTACATCAGACCTGCTTTTTTTCGGTCATTGAACGAATTTTTTTGAAATGACCGAAAAAAGTGAAGTCAAATAGGTTAAACTGCGTTTTTCAGTCATACAGAAAATAACCGAAAACGAAAAAAACGGCACAAAGCTTTGAAGCTATTTCAGACAAATGACCAAAATGTCTCAGCGGAATAAAAGCAGTATCGGGGACTAAGGGTGTGCGCGCTGTACCCTCGGTAATCGTTTTACGCATAAGATATATAATGCTTCGAAGAAATGGATTTTCACTGCCGCTTGGCACCGAAAGCTGAAGCTCGTAAACTCGACGGCTAAAGTTGCGGACCTCGTTTCAATCCAACGCAGCAGATGACCAGCGTAGTATACTCTCTCTGTTAATGACCCCCCAAGAGCGAAAGTCATTGATAAAGCAAATGATGAAGGTACTCTTTTGCGACGACGTTTTTGTTGCAATGCGATTACCCGGTTTATGACGAAGCTGTCCTCAAGTGAGTCTTTGAAATACGTTTTGCGCGTTCAAATAACCGGATCGCTTCGCGTGCTTGCGCAGGAACTGCCGCTGTACGGGTCAGGCGGCCTCCGTTTCCTGTGGGACACCAAGTTCGACCAAGCAATGGTCGCTTTCCTCGACTGCCTGCAACAGTTCAAGGAAGAGGTCGAACGCAGCAACGGCTTTTCTCTGCCGTACAGGTGAGATCTTCTCGAATGTTCGTCCCATGTTGGTGTTTGATGCGTAGACAGATATATAGCGTGTTCGAAACATCGGCGTTAAAGATATAACGGACATGGGCGTCGGAAGGGGGACAGGTTAGGCCAAGGCCCTCCTGGATTTTGAAGTTTTGCAAGACCTAACTTTTGAAGTTTTGATGTTTTCCTATCAACTTTTCAGCGGGAAAATGTTTTTCTCTTGGTTTCGAGTTGGTAAAATGAAATGGCACCAGTGTTGCACCTCCTTGGCAAAATCCTTTTGGCCACCAAACTGGAAAAATCCACTATTACCCCCTCCCCCCTGGAAAAGTCCTTCCGACGTCCACGATAACGTGTACGAAAGATACGTAGCTGTCGAAATTTCTTCGTCTGTATTTGCGCCAAAACTGGCTGCGGTTGGGTGTGAAGTGTTGCAAAATTGTACGTTCGCGTAAAAAGGATGCTGGTGCTTGAGGCCGAGCGCTTGCCCGGAGGCGTCGCGCATTATAGTGATAAGATTCAGTGTCCTGGTTAAAAAATGTCTGCTCAAATTTTTCGTTTAATCCACAAAAATTACATGTTGCTATTCTTCATTCCATAACGTGTGCGCACATTGACGTGCTTGCGAAAACCTACGTTTAAACGAGCACGCCAGCGTTGAACTCACGCCATCGAGTTTTACGAGCTCGCTTTTCGGTACCGAACCAGAGCTAGCGAGAAAAACATGACCCCAGCAACCTTCTCGCAATCATCGGTCAAGTCACTTATAACTTCTTGCACTGTTTGTATGTTTTTACGTTTGTACACTATGTGCGTTTTTGGCTGATCTATCTGCTAGCGCACGCCAACAAAATTTCCAACCGCTTCTATTGCTGCGTCAGCAATTTGCTGTTATTGCCGCGTCAGCAATTTACTGTTATTGCTGCGTCAGCAATTTACTGTTATTGCCGCGTCAGCAATTTACTGTTATTGCTGCGTCAGCAATTTACTGTTGTTGCTGCGTCAGCAATTTGCTGTTGTTGCTGCGTCAGCAATTTGCTGTTATTGCTGCGTCAGCAATTTGCTGTTATTGCTGCGTCAGCAATTTGCTGTTATTGCTGCGTCAGCAATTTACTGTTATTGCTGCGTCAGCAACTGGTTGAACTATGCGTCGACCTTTTCCCTTCATCTGCTCGAAGTTGGTTGAAGCGCTTCACTTCACTCCCGACATGTATCGCCCGCACCAAGAACGCGTAGTTTGCTGTAACGTGTTCGTCGTCACAATGAACAGTTATTGTTTCGTCACAACCCGATTGCTCTTTCACCAGGATGGACAAGGGCAAGATCGAGGACACGGGCGGCACCAACGCGTCCTATTCTATCAAAATGCAGTTTAACTCCGAGGAGCAGTGGACGAAAGCACTCAAGTTCATGCTCACCAATCTGAAGTGGGGCCTGGCGTGGGTTTCAACCCAGTTCACTCCCGCCTGACGTCACATGCGCAAAGAAGAAACAGGCATTTGAAAAAAACCGTACGAAAAATCAACTTGACCTGCGTTTCGCAGTCGCCCACCTTGCACGACCGACGGGAAGTTTATTGCTCTATCGCTCGAACGGCGATCGCTTAAGTGAGTCGATTGCGAGGCATCGAATGACGACGCGCTCGACGTTGTCGGTCGTCGCTCTCGCCCAGCAGCGCTGCAACTACTGTGACGTCGTTTAACATTGTTACGTCCGCTTCGGTGTCTTAAACGTTATCTGTTCTTCTTTGTATGCGCCAAGTGTTAGAGCTCAGGGCGTGAAGCGGAGCAGCAGTGACTGGAAGAAGTGGCCTCTTCATCAAGTCTGCAAGAGTTTCGGTGAGCTACTTGCAGCTCAAAGCCTAATGTTAGCTGGCCCATCCCGGTCACTGAAAAATCTTGCGCCCCACAACTGGAACCGAAAGTCAACGGAGACGGACTGGATGTTGTTGCCCCTCGCAACGACCTGTAGGTTTTGGAAAAGCTAAAGGCTTGAAGCTCATAAAACAAAAACGGACCAGTTGCTTACTTGGTTCGCTTGTTAAATTCAGGTTTCTTTTCATGTGACGTAACATTTCTACCAACATATCGTCAGGGGCAATGACCCCCTAAACCCTGTCTGCGGGCCTGCATGTCGGTCGCTAGTAAGTACTTCTCTTTCAATCTCCGTACAAGTGCTGCTAGAATCCACCGGCAGATGGACTCCTGGGCCGGAGCTGCTTTGTTGGCCGCATTCTTCATTTGGCGCTTTTTCGTCCTGGTTGGCGTTTCGTTATATGGAGTGCAATAAAAAAAAGCAAAAGCTCATCTTCGTTCGCGTCACACACTGCTGCTCGATTTTCTGTTTGTAGTGTTGAAGACTAGCACTTATATCAGGGGTGGCCAAACTGCGGCTTATTGAGCTTTCCGAAAAATTACATACCTTATTTTTTTTTATTTTGCACTTCTGTTGCAGTGTAGAAATACCGTAAAATGGTACCGTGGTAGCTATACTTTTGCAAGTCGTTCCAAAAAGAATTATGATGTCACAGAAGCGCAGATTGGAAATAAATTCGTGTTTTTAGGATTTTATGTTGCGGCTCTTTGTAACTTGGGTTTTACGATATGCAGCTCGTACATAGAGCAGGTTTGTCCACCCCTTGACTTATATGCCTGTGTCACGAACAAGCAATAATCAAGCGGCCACGGCCTACGATCTTTTATCTCTACTGTTGTTTACTGTCACAGCTTTGCGCGCTTTCCGCTCAGGCGATCCGATCGCAACAACGGCATATACGCAGTGCTTTAGCATAGCGTTCCTGAAAAACAGTACTCGTAACTTTTTGGCATTTTAAAAATGAATCTAAACCCATTAACTCCCAGACCCACAGAGTGCCCTCCACGCATTTCGCCGAGCAGCTTTAATTCGACGCCAGCTCTCAAGCGGCTCGGCAGCATACGACCGCTGTCGGCGCCGAATCGACCCACCTATGATAGCGGTTGTGCAATTTCTGCAAAATTCAAGCAGTCCCAAAACAAAACGCCGGCCGCTTTACTTCTTGGTGCTGTGACCGTGACGTGCAGCTTTTCATTGCTCGCTAACGCGCGCGCAGGCTTTGATTGTTACGCGAAACATGTTCCTAAAAATGCAAACCTTTCCCACAATGCACTGGAGAAGCGAGCGTCGTGTGACTCGCAGTGATGAGCGGACTGAAAATTTCCAGTCCGAGTCCAATCCTGATCCGAGAAAATTTATCCGATCCAGTCCTGGTTCGTAAATTTTTTAAAAACCATCGGTCTGATCCACCCGTGTATAAACATGTATTTTTTAGGCAGTGTCTGTTTTGACTTCAGCCAAACTTGATTGGTTGAAGGCAAAATAGCTCCAGCAGTGCTTTTGCTTCAAGAGGTAAAACAGACACTGCTTTTTTGGCATTCCCTAAATTGATCAAATCTGTGAAATTGGATCACAACTAAAAATTTTTTATGAGTGGAACAATCACATTCAAACAATAAAAATTTTCTCGCTGCACTCCTGCGCGTGTTCAGATTTCAATACGTTTCACAGAGTTCGTGCCTTTGCCGAAATGAAGCAAAGCTCGCATCCGTTGATGATTTCAGCTGTAATCGTACATGGCGAGGCTTTGATAAGAATAACTGTTGTTCGTGTCTGCCATGCCGTACAGTTCGTCGTAGTTTTCGTCCTCGTAGTAGTAGGAAAGCGTTTCCGAGAAAACGTCGATGTCGTACAACATCTGACGAAACTGCGATGAGCTTTTGTCATTCAACATGCGCTCTATATCCTCCGCCAGCCTGAAGTACTTGCCAGTGTTGGACACAGGCCCCGTCGGCTCATCATCAACGTTTGTGTCTGGTTGCTTGTAGTAATATTCGTATTCTGTTTCGTCCACATTTTTGGAAGTCTTGCTCGAAGAGTCAGACGAATCGAATGCTCCGGAACCACCATCATCATACACGTCATCTACATTGCTCTCCGAGCTGTTCGACTCGTTCTGTGACGAATGTGCAGACGACGACAGCGGAATTTCAATTATCCAACGCGTTTGCGTGTTTTGGTCGATTTCTTCCGTTGCCTCGCTTGAATTGGTTGAGGCAGCATCAAGCCGTTCACCTCCGGCTTGCACAGAACGCCTGACGTCAACTTGCTCATGGGAAATACCCGCCGTGTGCGCGACTTTGTCTTTCTTTACGCTTGCGGAGGACTTTGGGGACAGGGTCGTGCGGTTTACGCTGTCAGAGTCAGCGGTGTCCGAGTGCTCGCTTGCATCATCACTTTGGTAGTCGTAATTTTGAATTGAGCCTGCTATTCGCCGATTCTTCAACATTTCCGTCCATTCCTGCGAGGGTCAAAATATTTGTAAAGGCAACTGACATCGCATCTGTTAAATAAGTTGAGAAAAGGGATCACCGTTTCTGCTGACAACAAGACCTAATTGCAAAGCAGTGATCACCGTTTGATGAAATTCGAAAATGAAGCCAGACCAAGGTTATAGAATATGGAAAACTTGATACCGCTCTAGGTAAAGTTTATGCAGTGACCGTACACCGTTCGAAAGGTACGTTTACGAATGATTTGAACGATATAACCGCAACTGAACGAAAAGCTGTTTGGTTCATGATCGATGGCAGTTACCAGTCGATTGGTCGTGCAATGCTCATCTTGCCGGCGCTGTCGAACTTGATGAACTTAATAATGATTTTGCTCAAGGCCAGGGGCGTAACGAGGAGGTAAAGGGGGCACAATGTCCCGGGCGCTGAGTCAGTGGGGGCGCCGAAAAGTCCCAACAATGTCGCAAGTACTTTCTTCAATACAGTACATGTTCTCCCAAAAGACCTTCGATTCGAACATGGGGGCGCCAAACTTGTTTCTTGACCCAGGCGCCATCTAACGTCGGTACGCCCCTGCTCAAGGCGCGTTAGTTTTGAAGGTAAGCGGAAGATCGACTTCACAACGTTGTAATCAAAATTCTTTTCAATTATGTCCTGCGGATCTTTCGCAGCCTTTACAAGACATACAGCTTGAGAACCCAGCAAATCTTCTATGCCGTTTGTGGCGGTTTTTGCATAACGGCAAACAAACTGGCTGGGTGTTCGGACGAAACTCACTTATGCATCTCTTTCAATTTCTTTTAATGCGTGGCATGCAAAACACTGGAAATGAGGAAAACAACGTGCAAGGCGCTACAAACTGCACAAACAGAAACTGCTACAAAACGAGAAAATCGCTGTGTTGCTCCGATAGTTTTTTCACTAACTCCATATTCTTAACTGATGTGGCAGACTCTATATCTGTGGAATTTGAATATACGTTCATTAAATTTCGAAAGATACAAGTGCGAGGCCATTCAGTGAGCTGCTGTTCCAAGTCTGGGGCCAGTCAGAATTGCAATTACCCAACACTGCTTATAGGGGTAGTGGGAAAAGAAGCTTTTTACCAGTTATTTATATGTAGCAATACTTTTTCAAAAGTAGCTGCACGCCATTAACCCACTTAGGGTTGCTGGTTTCTCTTTAGAATTACTCGTAGCGTTGGTTACTAACCCCCACAAGCTTTCATCCCTGGCCTTATTTCTGCACCCCTCAGTTCGCAATAGTTTCAGCGACGAACCAGGGACATCATACCAGGAGGCATCTGCAAATATCGAAAGGAATTTGGTCAAAATTTGAAGCAGTTTACCTGCATTGAACAGCTGACGTGATGCAGTCTGATGTTCTTCACAGGATATCCTCTCAATGCTGGTGGTGAGGCACACGTTGTTGCTTCGCGCCTTTGATCTCGCCAAGTGTCTCCGTCATCCCAAATGTGTTTTCTCGCAACATAAAATACAAAGAAAGAGCCTGGCTTTTTGTGCAATCTTGCTAACCGATAGCAATCTTGAAGGACAAGCAAGAAATGATACTAGTTTGAAAACACAGGAAGTACCAAAAAATCTGTTATCATTTCAGATGTGCAAGAAAAAGAAGCTACAAATTATAATCGTATGAAATTAAACGCTTTATATTTTTAACGATTCACAAGCCTGCAGAATGTGCGCACCGCCTGTGACCCGACACACATTCGCGCAAATGCTTCCCCAACTTTTTCCAATATCCCTTCCAATTTTGGTGATGGTACAGATCCTTTGTTCCTACACAAACACCTTTCCCTTGAAATTTTTGTGCCGTTACCAGTTTCTTTTTTCTATTGAAGTGAAATGAATATTTATGCCAGAGAAGATAAAAGCATGAAGTTTTTTAATTGTTTGAGCTGTTAAAATTTGAGACCGCGGGGCGACAGCCCCGGGAATCCAACGCAGAGGGCTATGCAAAGAGTGAAATTACCAACACCATGATGCTTCTTGATATTGTAAGGTTAACAATACATAGTCCATGGATTTAATTTTTCCAAACTTGTTTTTTTGTAAACACTAGTTTTTACGCATTTAAAATGCCTATATTTCTCACATTCCTCAACAATAGACCCGAGTTTGGCAGGGGGGCATACAACCAAGCAATTGCCCCAGGCATCAACAGACCTCTGCACGCCCCATCGAACACAGCAGTTTAAAAGTTTTGAACGAGTTGCTGCTTAACTGGAATGGTTTTTCTAGCGCTAGCAAGCATCAAGCCTATTAGAATAATTTCCTCTTGGAAAGTTTATTGGCAAAGGTCCATATTAGCAAGACTTTGCACATACACGGTGATTAAGATAAGGAGCTGTGCTCCCTCCAAATCTAAGCTACGCGCGTGCACAATGATTTTGGAAGGCACGCACATAGAAAATACAAAGGCTCACACGGGTTCGAGCGTTGCCATGCAAACGCTGGTTTTGAACATAAATTTTAAGTTTTGAGTTGCGTTTCAAACATGTTGCAACTCTTTATCAGTTCGTAACCACTTTCCAGCATTGGATTTTCCGAACATTTCAAACGCAAAAATCACTCAACAAAGGGAGGAGGGCGATTTGTCTTGCCATTTTTTACGCTAAACAACCACTGACCACAGAAACTTTTGCCACGCTAAGGAATGGTGTGCTTTCGCTCATAGCCAAATGCAGTTATGGCTGCGGAACAGAGGAGGTAAGTGCTCATTGCGTAGAGCAGCGGTTCTCAAACTTTTCTGCACGTTGACCCCCAATTAAAATATGCAATTTTCTGTAGACCCCATGGGTGTAGCCAGCCCAAAAATTTGGGGGGGCCAAAAAATTTTTGGGGGTCAAAATGTTTGATTTTAGGCGAATAACACTATTTTGCTTAGAAAAACGCCTCTCAAAGCACAAAATGACCATATTTTTTTTAATTTGGGGGGCCATGGCCCCCTTTACCCCCCCTGGCTACGCCTATGGTAGACCCCGTGGGCTAGGCCACAGGGTCTATACTACCAGTCTAACAACTGCCGATCTGCGACACACGCACTGCAATATTGTTTGTGACGTAACAAGCAGAACAGTTTTCATAATGCCATCACCATGGATGATTTAATTAAAAACTATTCGAATCGAATGTACTTTTAAACTACTGTAGCTGACATTTGATCAGCCCTCTTAATTTTGTTTGATTTGTTGAAAAACGCGGTTTGCATTACTTGCCCGATTAACAATAATTTTGAATTGGAGGCTTCATTGCTCCAGTAGACCCCAACAGTTATTCATTGACCCCCTGGCCATTCGGTGACCCCCATTCGACCCCGTGACTATTTATCGACCCCTTGGATGGTCCAATTGACCCCTGGGGGTCGATATCGACCACTTTGAGAACCACTGGCGTAGAGTGTTCCGCCTATCTTGGTGGAAAAGGAAATCTACTGCAACAGCACAAAGACTTGGCTTGGAAGAAGGACATTTGGTATGTTGATGCAAATACAGTATATGACAATTCCACTGACCTCGAAACAACCATGGGTTTATCACAAAGACCCAAGACCCCACTGTCTTGTAAACAGCTCTGGTATTTCTGTCATAACGTTTACAAGCATTACCGCGCTTTTTCACGTTTACAAAAACGCTTTTTTCAACCAAAAGTAAAATATCAATTGGAGTTAATTTGTTTTGAGAAGCACATTTGTATGCTCTTCACAAAAGAGAAAATTGGCAATAGTGGTGGGTATGATCGCATCATTTTTGCGCTGAGGCAAACATCTTTATGCTTTTCTACGGTAGTTATGCCTCGCGGTGAAAACGTGTTTCTTCCAAAATTTTTGAACAATGATATTGGAATAGCCTTATGCGCAGTTATAAAGATGCTTTTGCAATTGCTGTCTTAAACTTTGACACACTGGTTTCAGAGCTTAACGCTTACTTTATCAGCTATGGAGGGGTAAGTGAAGTTGCTGCCACCTTCCGGAGTTTCAAGCACGCACAATTCAGAGATTAGTTTAATCTTCGCCAGTGCTGTGAAAGGGCACGAGCATTCTCATTTTTCGTTTTATTTATTCCTTTTACCCCCTCAAATAAGCTTCGAAGCGCTCTCTACAAAAGAAATGGGCATACCTATTGCTATTGCTACCGCGATTTGCATCATGATCATGATGCAAGATACTTTTTTTTCATGTGTAGGCTTGTTTAACATCTGGTGCAACAGATTTTCCTGAACGGGAAAACTTCTTTCTCCAGGAAGTGACTGTAACATTAGCAGTGCAAGCTACTTTGTTGTTATCCTGTTTTTGCTGTCTGTGCTGTTAAAAAGGGAAATTTGCAACGCATTACTTTAATTCAGTGGTGCTCAAACTTTTTGACTCTTGGGCCACATCTGTCTTTCAGAAACCCTTCGCGGGCCACAAGAATTAATAATCTCAATGAAAATTCTCTAAAAAATTCTCTTAAATGATCAAAGTGTTAAGTTTTCTTTCCAATGAAAATTGCTTCGCGGGCCACTCCAGAGGGCCTTGCGGGCCACGGTTTGAGCACCACTGCT
>JGI24158J21664_10010377_pt1 | contig 12418 bp, 7 predicted proteins | sample Ectturendosymbi3_FD_21664 | JGI IMG/M metagenome (IMG submission 21664) | reverse complement strand
ATACCTGGCCGACTTTCAGGAAACCAACAAGTGTAATAGTTGTTTCGTCACAATATCAAATATTCTTCAAGTGAAATACTGCTGTTTGGCCGACCGACATAATTGAAAGCGTCTACAAACACACTTTTCTCGCTAAAAACGACTAAGTGCGGGCACGCACGTATGGCTAAACACATGAACATGGTGGAGGGCCCTGGGCTCCCCATAAATCCGGCGCTGGGCCAGAGTACAATATTCTTGTAAGTTTTGTTGTAACGGATTACTGAAGAAAATCTTAAACATTATTCTCAATCTCCAAACCGACCGTCTGATTGATTTCTACGCATCTACTGCACATTGTAAACTTTTTGTATGATGCAATTTACGATCTGCTCCTAACGCTGACAATTACTTTGTAATTTCTTATTAATTTCACAAACGTTTGTCGTGTCCTGAGTCGCTGGGGTGGCTCTGGTTTCATCACTTTAACGACAGTTTACTTCTAAAATTTTTCACCACCGAAACTCCACTTGTATAGGAGATAATTAATCAGCAGTTCTTGTTTTGTGGCGAACGAAACAGTCAGAAAGCACCAGACGTGCAAGTTTGCTTGAAAAATTNGAAGCAAACGATTCCTGGAGCAGGGAACTATGCCCTTTATGTTCCCCAGGAAACAAACCTGATGCAAAGCGAACGATATCTTTTGACTGATGCAAAAAAACTATACATAAACGCTGATGTTAAAGCGAGCAAGTACTGCATCCGCCAGACTGCAGGTTTGCCTAGAAGCAGCAAATATGGCCAACTCAAAAAGATTCATTTATTTGCCATTGCTCAGTAGCAGGATTTGACACAGGACTGCAACACACAGAACACTGACAAGGAATCGATGGATGAGGTGACACGGACACTACGCTTTGTTATAGAAAAGAACTTGGAAAGGAAACAGGCTATAGGAGGAACAAGGATTAAAGTGCGGAAGAGGCATGGCACCGCGTAACGAGCGACAAACGACATTGGGCTTTGCTTTTATGACCGCTGAGGAAAGCGTAATGGGAAGACGAAGGATTAAGTGCCATACAATGTACACAGCATGAAGACAATTGGCTCTATTGCGACGAAATAAATCGTGAATCAGTAATGCGCGAGCTGACCAATGGTGGATGGTCTTGAAAGCGAAGTACGAGTATATTCTCAAACACAAGAACAGGCAAATTAAGCATCAAGGCTACTTTGGTTCGGGCTGCTAAGTACTGTTTTTTATCGTAGGGTTTGCGAAAGGAATTGGTGTACTAACGTTTCTGCAATATGTATCGTAAATTCCGCGATGAGATCAGTCAACTGCGCGAAAACAGACAATGCTTCCAACAAGGTTTGCAATTGCTCTCAAACGTCACCACACGGTGTGACGTGTTTCCGCTTTGGCGTTCGAATATACGTCATGACCGTGAAGATCGACAGCTGTGGTCGTATGTTAACAACGGAGAAGCAGGGGCTGATGAAACAGGCATGTATGAAAAGGTATCTACCAGGACGAGGCGTTCCAGACCGCGGTCTGCCTCATTCAAAATAAGAACTATTGACGATAAAGCCTACTGTTGCGCGACAGAAGCCGAACAATCATGACTACGACATAACAATCACCTTGCAAATTAATAAAGAGCTACGCCTATCACAGCTGAGTAATTACAGGTAGTACGTTGAAAAACATCGGCGCGAGCCGAGAAATAAATAAAGTGCATACAATTACAAACCTCTCTTGAAGCAATGCAACGTATGTTGGTCGTGGGCGTAGCGCTTCTCATGCCGACAGTGAACGCAGTGTTTTTATTTCAAACCGGAGCCCTTCTGCTTTAGAACTGCGTACCAAAACAACCCATGCAAGCCAGCAAAAACGCGCCAATACAAAGCAGGAGCCTCAAACTTTTGGGCTTCGAGGACAAAATCAACACTGCTATTCGTTGACATTAAAGTCGGAATGCTTCTTCCATCAGCTACATCTGTACGCGGACAGGTTGTTTAATTCAATACCTACCTGGTTTTATGCACGCCGGGTAGCAGGCAGTAAAATTGCAAGGCAACACAAGAAACTAGGCTTTTTGCAAAAAAGTAAAAGTTGCTGACTTAAAAGTTTAGAAAAAAATGCAATTTTCTCGAAAAGCCCAGGGCACAGGAAACCCACACTTAACAACGTCATACTTAATGACGGCAAATAGTCCAGAGCCTTTTATGTCTGGACCAGCACAGCAACCTCAAACAAATTTCAGCAGTTGTCACCGAAACAGAACTTATTATACTTTATGTATCCTGCTACTAGGTTCAAGGTTGCATATACGTTTCTAAAAACTGTAGCAAGCGTTTGGGATGTACGTTAATATAGTGTGTGTCCATTTTACAATGCGGTTGGCAGAATTTGCCGAAAGGAACCACCCACATAGCACAGGCAGGAGTGATAACAGACAAAATGTTTTCAAAAAGCCTGAGGGCGTTCAACCTCAGTACCCGCCCGCCAAGCAATTGGATAAAAACGCGCAAAAAACGAGGCAGCTCAATCATTGTTATATCATGCGACCTATCGACGTCAGCTTTCACGACACAAACGGGCTGCAGTGAAACGTCACAGAAAACCGACGAATGAGAAGCACGTACGTCACACACAAAAAGGTCGATACTTTCTCAAGCTTGCTCATGAAAGCGACGAGGGAAAAATGTAACGAGCTCGACAAGCATTGTGTAGCAAACGCGTTGAGCAGTTTCGGCAAAACGGTAACATTCAGGTTTGGAGTGGAAACGTTGTTGCAACGTTACCTGAAGCTGGCGTCAGTTCAATAAGTAGCGCAATGACTAAATACAGCGCCAAGGGCGTCGGAATGGGGGGGGCTCTGTCATCCCCGGAATTTTGAAATTTGACATTTTCCTATTACATTTTTAGCAAAATAAGGTTGTTTTCCTAGATTCGTGAGGAAAAATAAATTTTCACCATTTTGGCCCACACCCTGGAAACATTTCTGGCTACCTCTGGAGAAGTCCGCTATTGGCCCTCCCGTGGAAAGAAATCCTTCCGACGCCCGTGTACAAAGCAAAATCTGCTGATTCAAGCCGTTCGTTCTGGTTGTACGTGTGTTTGCGTCACCGACCTTTCACACTCGAAAGGAAAACTTACAGCCAAGAAGAGTCTCCAGGGCGAAAAAAAACGTTGCCACGCAGCTGAATGCGTGCACACGCAAACTCGTACCCGGAAGCGCATCATACGAAGCTGCGCGCGACGAATTTCAAACAAACCTTGGTTTTCATTTGTGCGCCGCGCGCGTGCTTCAACTGCGCACAATACTTTGACTCAATGGAAACACTTGTCAGGCCAGCAAAAATCTTTGGAACAAGTAAACATCTCGCATCTTGCCTGAGTAAATATCGCGCGTGCAACGCTAAGCGCCGCCCTTGCGTCGGCGAAGCTCGCTGCTCAGGGACGCCGAACTATTGACGTGCGCGGCGCCGTCGGCGCCCTTCTTCAACATCAGCTGATACCAGAGGCAGAGCATGGCGTACTCTGGCCGACGAGCAAAGAACTGCTTGACCGGGAGGAGGACGCCGCCGGCGCAGCGCCGGCGTTTCTCGATCTCTCGCGCGACAACCGCCATGTCGAAATAAAGCTCCTTTGTTTCGCCGACGCAGATCACGGACGGCGCGCTGCCGCCGCCGCCCAGGTACTGATTGAAGATCTCGCTCGAGATCTCGAGCGTGTTTTCTGCCGTGGCCGTGCTGCAGAGCAAGGCCATGCCGGCCACGTACTGATTGAATGAGACGAATCCACGCATAGTGCTGTCGTGGACCTCGAACAGGTCGCGGACGGCCAGCGTTGGCGGAAGGCCCAGAAATCCGGCGAACTCTCGCAGGGCTACGTGTCCCTGGCGCCGCGAGTTGCGCTTGGACATGGCGGCGAAGTCCGCGAGCCAACTGCGCGCCTGGTCGAAGCTCACTCCGTACTTGACTGAAAACTTGTGAAACTCGGTGCTGATGAATTGCTTCGGGAAGCCCAGCTTCCCGGCGAGCTTCATCAGCAGTCGGTCGCGAAACGTGTGTTCTGTGCACGGCAGGCCCAGCTTCTCGGCCATGAGGGCCCGCACGTTGCGAGCGAAGAACTTGGCGTCGGCCTTTTCCTGTCGCGACGGCACGTATACGGGTAGGTAGTCGACTTCGATCACCGACCAGAACTGGCAAAGGGTCAGCCAGAGCACTTTGAAGTAGCCGGCGCTCGATTCCGTGTTGGTGTACGTGTTCCAGTTGTTCGTGTAGCGAATGGTAACTGGCTGTACGGGCGTGCCCGAGAGAAACGCGCCCACCTTGAACATGATCAGACACTGGCCGTTCGTCGAGGTGCCCTCCGGGAAGACGTTCAGTTGCGGCCAGCGCGATGCGTGCGAGACCCGATGCTGGATCTGACCCAGAGCGCTTTGTCGCGAAGTTTCGTCGTCGCGCACGACGAGAACGGGCTGCACCGCCCGGACCAGGGTGCCGAACAAGGGAAGCTTGAAGTTCTCGCGCTTGGAGAAGGCTGCCGGCAGTGGGGCGCACGCAAACCAGAGCGCGATGTCGAACGGGGACGTGTGCGGGGCCAGGATCGCAATGGGGGCTTCCTTCGACGGTGCGCGCTTGCCTTTCACCACAAAGGAAAAGCCAAGGATCTTCCAGATTGCCCGTCCCGACGCCTGCAGCACGTTGTACAGAAAAGTGCGAAAATCGCTCAGGGGCTCGGTCAGCTCTTCAGGGCTGCCGGCGGTGAATAGCAGCCCGAGCAGCCACGCGATCATGAAAAGAGCCAATCCGAAGACGAAGCGCAACGGCGCGATCGTCACGGACATGAAGAACACCTGCAGTTTGCGCGGGAATGGTATTTCTAGTCGATGAACGAACGGGTTTAACTCGTTTTCGGCAGACATCGTCGTTTTGTGGCATCAAGCGATGAACAATCTTGTGAAAATCGTGAAGTTCTTTTCGTCAATCACTCCCGGGCCTGTTGAAATACAAAACGCAACGTTGCAATTTTTTTTACAAACAACGTTATCTCTGTTTGCAATCAAACAGCGACCACAAATTATTTTCTACTAAGTGCGCAGTGCAAACAAGCCGCGAGCGCTTCATCTGAGCGAGTGACTCGCAAGCGTTTTACAGTGTGAGCGCAACGTCTCCACGCAATCATCGATGCTTAGCAAAAGCGATCAGCGCTAAAAAAACAGATAACGGCCGCCAAATCCCGGTAGCTTGTTCAACATGTGCTTCACGATGCCCTTTGCGCACCTGTCCACAAGCCATGGCAGCCACTATTTCGACGATGGGCTATCGTCTTCTTCGTTTTTGTCAGCTTTGACCTAAAAAGCGCCAACCTCTAAATCAGGGGTGGGGAACCTGCGGTCTGCGTGAACCTTTAACATGGGCCGCATGAAAATTTTGATTAGCCAAGTTAGAACACAACGTCGCGTCAAAACGAGAAACTCCATGAGAAGCAGACACGTACAAAGTAAGTCACAACAAATATCTCTCGCTCTTTGACGTAGTTTTCTCTCCTTGTTTTTCTTTGGAAGGTTACGGCAGAATTTTAAGATGAAATTAATTAATTTCTTAGGCCTGTCAGCGTAATTCGACAATTCATGAGGCCCACGACAGTAAATAAGTTTTCCATTCTGCTCTAAATGTTCACGGCGTCCCATCTAGGGATGGGCATTTAGGAATACCGAATTCAGAAGGATTCGGATCCTAAACTGCCGAATCCAAAATTGCTAATTTAAGCAAGGTGTAATTGGACTCGGTTTGGATACTCCACAACATCAGCGGTGCACTTGATTCCACCTTATGAAAATTAATGCGCACACACAGACATTTTTTCAGTTCACTCCCTGCGTTTTTCTCTTGCACCACGTGGGCAAGTGGAAACTTAGGACTATTGTGCATACGCTGACATTTTGCAGTTCACCACATAAGTTTTTTTGATACGCCAACATGCGCAGTGATTTCTGCAGTTACTTAACCGACTACATGAATTTCTAAGTCGTTGAGGGCATTGTTTCCTGCATGTTTTAAAATCAATTGTCGTTTTGTTCACGTGTCAGCTAGAAAAGTGCCTGGTGAGACGAAAACTGCGAATGAGCAGTTGCTTGAAAAAATCTTTGTATACCTTGCCACGTCAGCTTCTTATAAATTATCTTTTTTCAGTGCATAATTAACTACCACCAAGTTGCGATCACGGTTAACATGCAGACATTTGGAAAACCTCAATGTATTGCACAACATCAGCGGCACACCACTTCACTGTCATCACAGGCCCCTTTGCGCCGTAGGTACTCAAAAGCAACGCTGATCAAATATTAGATACTGCCACAGCAGGTTTCTAATGCGAGTGTTTTGGAACCGGCACCAGCATTTCCCTTCTAATGTTGTATACGATTATTACGAAACGATCACATCGCTCCACATGCGTGCTGCCTGACACCGTTGGTATCTGTAGCTTGACAACGAACCGAACACGGGATTTCATGAACTGTGGGATACAAAAATGCTTCCAGATGTTCTAAAAATCCCATGCTCCTGATACAGTATTTTAAATTCTGAAATCCTTCAGCGTTTAGCAAAGCAACGGTCATCACCATCAGTTGAAATGTGAACTCGAAGTTGTTGCGGGTCCGTACGTTGCATGTTATTTTAAACGCGCGCACTGCCTCTGTGACGTAATAATCGCCTGTATCAGTCGAGGAACGTTTCCCGCACTTCGGCCGTTATTTTTCTGCTTTCTTTAGCTGTGCAGTGCAATGCAGTTGGGAACACGTTTGTATCTCGCAGCTGTCGTGTATGAAGATTTGTTGAACTGCGGAATATTCAAATGCCTCGAGAAGTTCTAAAAATCTCCTGGTCCTGACATAGCTGGGCGGTGTACGGTAAGGACTTAACTGATTTGTTAGGTTCTGGTGCCATGAAGCTTTTATGATCCCAATGGCGGTTGTTATGTACCATTGGGTTAAGGCATTCACCAAATGAATCTTATTAATGTGAAAAAACAAAAAGTGTGAAGTCAAACAAGTAACGAAGGTGAAATTGCATTGTCCTCAGCGGAACGTACGGCATATACCCGCATTTTAAACTGTGAAGTGTACTGTACTCAGTGCTTCGGAATACAAACTAAAATTCGAAGTTGGTGTACAGCACAGGTGCACACTGTTTTGTTCTGTAATTTAACACATGTGGTGCAGAGGTGTTACAGATAGTCGCACGCGTCCCAATGCCATAAAATTAACTTCTGAAAGTTCTTCTTTCGCGACAAATCTTCGCACCCGCAGGGACGAGACACGACTAGACAGCGCCGAACACAGTGCACTGAAGCTTGGAAGTTGAATGCGCGGTGTTGATTTTGGCACGTCGGCGAAGGGAGTGGTTCTCATATTTGGGAGTCGTTTCGGCAACAGTTGCTTAATCCGATTAATGGCACCACAGGTTTTCACACCATCTGAGCAGAGCGCTTTAAAGCTAGGTGCGCGATTAAGTTCACAAATGAAAAGAACATTTCCATTCGAATATCTCGTTTCTGCGAATAACCCTTATGCGATTAACCGTGCTATTTTCTTATACTTGTAGTTTTGGTTTGGGATATTGGAATCCTATGCGATAAAGCAGTTTGTGTTTAAATGTTATGAAATGAGCCGAAGTCGTTTGTGGTTGAGCTGGGCCACTAGCCAAGTTTGGTTGGGTCTAAGGACATCTATAGCCTAGAAAAATGAGTTTTATTCTAAAAAGTATTGTCAAAATCTGGTCTTTCCTGGCATAACCACTCTCACCTGGCAAAAATGCGCCGTTGCATTAAAATTAAAACATTTGTTCAATATTGCGAAAATGTATTGTTTTTGTCATAAAATCATAAATTGTTAATTTCCAGTGCCGGATTATGGAAAGTGCACTGTGCGGGCCTCATTGGTTTTTGAGTGAACGACGTTTTTATTGCAGGGAAAAACCAGAATAGGATTCGGTATTCTGGATTCGGTTTAGCTATTCTGGAATAGTAAACTATTCTGAAATGCCCAACCCTAGTCCCATCTGCGTTTCAACCGTCGGTTTCGGTATTAATTCTCGAAGTTCGGCACGGTACCGGTTGACAGGCGAGGGAAAAATTTGTAGCTTAACTGCAAAAAAAACGACAACGGCAGCTACGCTTCAAGTACATGCAAGTTGCTTAAACGTTTGCAAATGTGGCTACTGCTGTGTGCAACATACACGAAAGCAAACAAAACAATCGTACCAAGCCAGTGATTCCCAACCAATGGGCCACAGGGGGTTTCTAGGTAGGCCATGGCGCCATTTCACATTTTGACATGTTTAAATTCAATGAGTAGTGGTGTGAAACACCTCTCGTGAATCTGAAATATCGCTGACGACGTAATGTTGTTAAGCTTATTTTCTTTCAAGCTTTCTATTTGTCTGTGTGTTTTGAATTGCCAAACATATTAGACTACATTTAGAATACATAATAGTAAGCTCAGATGCATGAATCCAGCAGTATGCCACTTAGCAGGATAAGAAGCAAAATCAATTCTCATCGATTAAAAAAAAACGAAATGGTATCTTCTCTTCCCTAACACATATTTATCCGTATCTGGATTTTCTGCTCTTCTGCACGTGAAAACAAAAATCAAAACTAATTCGACTTTACTCCAGAAGACGATTTTAGATGCGATCTTTCCATAACGCAGCCAAGAATTCTCAACCTGGTCGAAAACGGCACACATGAGTAAAAACCACACTGAAGTTTATATCGCAGTCTGCTTTGCGTTGCTGATGCCAAAATTAAATAAAATTGGATGTACTATCGCAAAGCACATATTCTGTTTGGTGATATTTGTACCTATATGAAGATTTAGAGTTGATTTTTCTATTGTTCTGTGATGGTGGGCCACGACGTTTTGCTGAAAGTGACAAATGGGCCACGGCACAAAAAAGGCTGGGAAGCACTGCACTAAGCCAAGGGTCTGAGAACTGGGCAGCCGCTTTTGTTTGCTTCTAATAGCCGTTCATCAACGTTCTTGCGTTAAATGACAGCGACAGACGGTCAACAAACCTGCGCTTCCTCCGTTTTTTTCATATTCCACCCGCAGTTCACCACCGCCGCGTTAAGATATACGTGGCGCCACACGTCACATCAGATCCATCACCACGTATACGCAAAAACAAAAGCAGCGCTACTAGTCTGACACAATTGCCTGCAATGAAAGCACCAAAGATTTCGTTACAGTTAGCTAACGGACCGCCAGTTGGTGGGACGCGTATGGCAACTGCTACTTCGATAACAGATTGCTACGGCCGAGACGGAGCTTTTGCTGAGTTTGCTTTGCCTGCTCATCAGAGAAAAAAGCAGGATTGGGACACATTTTTTTGAATCGGGGTTATTGACCAGCCGATTGGATTTCGGATGCTTCAGAAAACTTGAGAACAAAGACGCATACGCAAAGATAAAAAAAGCTACACTCCAACATCAGGTTCCAACCTGGTGATTTCACAAAGCAATACGCAAATCCAGCTTGCTGCCTCGCAAAAAAATCAAAACTTATCTTAACTGAGGTAGTTCATCGAAAACTTAGCACCACATCGATGTAATCGCAGTTGTAGTTCACTAAAACCCAACACAATATTGTCATCTTTTTCAGGCAATATTATTGAGAAATTTACAATTTAATAAAAAAAGAAAAGCATTGCATGCTTAATGTCTACTGCAATTGGAAATAAACCACGACCATCACCTGGATGATCCTACAAGAGATGAAGCTTATATGCATGAAAATGGATTTGTTTGAGCAGAGTTCGCACTTGATGATTAAGTACATACGCATGGACGTTTGCACATTACATAACTGAGGTGACTCACAGGGTTGCTGACCTGATTTAAATTAGCTCCTGCAATGCATGAGACACTCTTAAATTATGCTTTGTGATGAACCTCATTAAGGGAAATTTCATTACTCCTGATACAGCACATACTTACTTTTCCAAATTTATCACTATTACCTACTGAAACACAATTCTCTGCAAAAAGTTTTTTGTTAAGAACAGTTGACACATTGTTCCATGATTCAGCACTTAATTTAAGAATCATCAGTGGAGTTGAAGCTACCTAATATCATTGAAGTTATTTAGCATACAATTGCCAATGCACTCATCTAAATCCACCATTACAGAAAACTAACATATTGTTACAACAACCATTTAAGTCAAGTAGAAAAGATAAAGAGCAAACATGAAGCAACTGAGTCATGTGTTGAGCCCATAGTACCTTGTGTAACAGTTGCAATCAAATTAGACAGATTTTTGATAGCATCAAATATATATTATAGAAATCANTACAGCAAATATTTTTATAACATGTTCCATACAACAAGGAGTCATTTTGTTNCTGAGCAAACTTTCAGAAAAAATGGTTTGCACTTCGAGTTGTGATCACACAACTTCTTTTAATATTTTTTGAGAAAGCCTTGCCCATCCAGATACCTTTTGCAATGTACAAAATCAATTTTTGATAAGACGCAAGCCATCAATATTTACAGTTACCTAGCTGTTATAACCAAATGCAAGGAGGGTTACTGTTCAGTGCTCAAGCTCAGGCATATATCAGCAGACTCACGATATTATAGCTGGTGCGCTCACATCAAGCAAAACCTCAATGTTCTTCTGCATTCTTTTTCATTGCATACAATGCTTGTTTGCCCAGCACCGACATACTGGTGCCATCAGATTTGAGCACCATATACATGATCACACGAAACAAAATTAAGTAAACAAGAGTTTGTTTGCACAAAAACAAGATTCAAACACGAGAGCAGTGATGAGCAGTCAGTTTGACAGCATTCAGTTATCAATAATCTTTGAAAATTTAGTTTATAACAGTTCGTAATAAACTTGGTTAACCTAACTACTGAATTTGACATTTTTTAAGAAGTTAAAAATATGATGAAAAGTTGCTATGAAAATGAATTCAAGTGGCAATGAATATTCTCTTTATTTTATACCAAATACACAGCATATAACTTTTGGGGCAGAGTGAACCTTAAGAAGTCATAAAAGTTTCTTATAAGAATAAAAAATGCAAAAACAAATGATCTCAAAAAATCATGATAGACATTTCAAAATTAAACTACTTTTATTGTAAAACTTCCATAAACAAAGTACTAAGTAGGGTTAGTTCAGATATCAATAATTTTTACTATCCAGATATTTGTATTTTAGCTAACCAGGTAATACCCAAAAATTTTCAGATCATTGATTTCGCAAGATTTTCTTGATAAATTAAGTGCAAACTCACGACATTGTTTTGTATTTATGGATGCATATAATGGGATCCAAATATCAAGTTTTTTTTCAAATATTTAGATTTGAAATAAATTGGATTAAATAAATGTTAAAAATTATGAAGTTGGCAAAACAAATAATTTCAAAAAATTTTCCAGTTGCGCTCTTTGCAGTCCTGGGCAAGAGAAAGAAACATTCAACAAGCTCACAGCACTGGGTAGTGACGTAATGAGCTAATTAACAGGTTGCGTGATCGCTGATCAGCATTCTAAACCTCTGCACGTTCAGCTCAGTTTGGTCCTAACATGTTGTTCTGCAATGGGATTCCATCTGAATTTGAAATAAAGATTCTGAAATATTCCAGAACCTCTAAATATTTCATAATGCACATGCCTAATTGTAAGTATACAAGCGTGGACAGGGCTGGCTTTAGCAAGTACAGTGCCCAATTGGAAGTACTTTTGCAGGGCCCCACTGAGTGGTTGGCAGACCGTGCGCATAATTTTTTTAGAGAGGCATCAAGTCATAATTGCCCTCTTTGCACTGCACTTTTATCGGATTTGCGTTGGATTGGGAATCCCATAAATCACTCAAGCACGACCGTGAGTGTTTCTCCAAGTTGCTTGAGCACGTATGTTTTCAACCACACGCAATGCAGCGAATCCAACTAGCAGAGGTAGGTTGGGAATCCGATGATAAGGGATTCGAGCGAAAAAGAGGTTGGGTGGTTTGTATTAAGTCCTGTGCAATCTTTTCTGTAATTGTTTGATGCTGAAACCACTACCATGGATCAGATTAGCCTATTCAAGCTAATCTGTAGCAAAAATGATGGATTAATTTATTTAGTAGTTTTGCCTGTAGGCTAACTACACCTAGTTAGGGAAACAATCAGCATAATTCAATCAGTTGAGCAAACTGGAAGATCATTTGGTAGGTTACAAGAGATCAGATATTGGGCTGAAGGACTATTACCCCAATGTTGATTAAAAGATTTTCATTACACCTTAGTACAGTAGAGTGATTCAAGCAAAATATGTAGCCTAATATTGGAAGTGGATGACTTCAGTATAGGCTACATTTTGAACTTTGTATCCCAGTTATGTGGCTATGATTTACTCAGTTC
>JGI24158J21664_10010376_pt1 | contig 12419 bp, 7 predicted proteins | sample Ectturendosymbi3_FD_21664 | JGI IMG/M metagenome (IMG submission 21664) | reverse complement strand
GGCGGAGGTGTCAAAGCAGGACGCCGCAGTGACTTCTGCAGAGCCTTGGACTGTGCAGCTGAATAAACAAGCGGAGTTGCCCCCTGATTCTAAGCATTAGCAGAAAAGGAAGGCGGCCAGGGTCTGGAATTGTACGGGGTTGGGGGCCAGATCAGCAAGATCAGTCAGTGGAGTTGGGGTTTCCCCTGGGGTATGCAATGTCGTGGGCTTTTCCCCAACCTCCTTTCCCCGACCGATATTTCTCATATTTTTGAAATTTTTCATATTTTTTCGCGTTAGGGCAATTTTTTTCATTATCACGTTCATTTTTTCAATTTATAATTTCATATTTTTAGTTAACTTGTTTCTTTGAGTTTTTGTCTAAGCCGGTCACTTCATGCTCTAACCTGTCACAGAATGTCGAAGGATGAGGTGTGCCAGAGCATGCCACGTTATAATCCGATAAGCAAGTATTGAAGCAACCGACCATGATCACTTCACATGAACATCATTCCATAACCATGTGGATGTATCAAAGCAAAACGCATCGCCAACCTGCTAACTTCATCGGTTCTTTCGCGTAGCATTCGCCTTTGAACGTTTATCGTGTTTTAACGAAAGCATACAAGCAATTACGCATAACGAATGCTTTAACGTAAAGCACGAAGCATTTTCAGTTAGTCAGCTTCATCCTTGTTCTGTGACAAAATTAATATAACCGTATCATTTTTGCTGAGTAGCGTTTTTAACAAAATTTGTCTACCTTTTTACGTCATCGTTAATATTTCGTTACGACTTCTTTTAACGAACGTAACAACCACTGCAAAGTTATTTTCATTATTAATTTCATATTTTAAAGATAACTTGCAGCGTTCCTTTGGTCAACACACCGCTCCAACTGTGGCGAAACGGAGTGTCACGTTTGAAGCAAACACACCACCTGTTCCCCAATGTGTAACAGACTGTGTTGCAAAAGGGCATGCCCAAAGGTGTCAGTTTTTAATCTTATAAACAAACATGCACGTAACTGGCGCCGACTGACCTTCGTTGGTCACGTCACGTGACAGAGGATGGTGTGACACTTTACGTTTACGTCGCAACTTATGCAGCGGTTGATTGCGAGGGCAAGTCCGGCCTGCCTCCCGATTACATCCTGCGTTGTTGATTGCGGTTTCGTCACAGGCTCGTCATTACGGTTGCTTTAAGGTAAACCGCGAACCACTTTACAGTTAATGAGTTTCACCCCGCTCTGTAACAAAATTAAAATAACCGTATCATTTTTTGCAGAGCAGCATTTTAACAAAATTTATCTGCCTTTTCACGTTATCATTAACATTTCATATCTTACGACTTCTTTTGGCGAAATTAGGAACAATTGCAAACTTCGAAAGTTAGATACATATATCTCATTACCAGTTTGAATTTCCTTTTCATCCGAATGTTTTTGCTTTCTGTAAGTTTCGTTGTTCCTTTGTGTAGTGTTACTTCGCTCATTAACTATTTCAACCATCGCATAGCCTAAGATGATGTTGCACATCCGAACTATACCGTTGCTTCAAAAAACATGCACTGCAAACGTTGGATCGCCGTCCCAGTGTGACTCAACTACAGAATGGGAGCGAGGTCGGAAAGTTCGCAACCCTGGATACCTGAAAGCATTGTGACGCAGCCGTCGGTCAAACAACATACTGGCGCTGATTGCTGGAGACCCAAGCTACGCCTTAATTTGTCACGAGGTTCGCAACTGCTCACTTTGCAAACCTTGGCGATCTTGATGAGATTTCGCAACTGGGTACAAACGACTGGCATTCAACATTTTGTTAATCGTTATTATGAGCATCAACTATAATTTCACATTTCATAATTATTACATAAAATTCCGACCTCAATTTGGCGCCCCCAAAATCCTGTGTCCGGGGGCAGATGTCCCCCGTTGCCCCCCTTAGTTACGCCATCGAAGTCTTCGTTGGCAGTGGAAAAATTTGTCGTGTCCAATTTACGCAACAGAATACCTCACAGTCAAATACTTCTGCACTAAACCAGGACACCAAGCACTGATTGAGTGTCGGCGTATTTTATTTAAAGAAAGAACAGTTGTAAGCGAAAATCCTTTTTGCGTACAAAATCAAAGAGAATTATTAACTCACCAAACTATGAGCCTTTCACAGTTTTGTCAAAGGTCTCTTACTCTCAATGCACGAACGAAAAATGACAGCGTTTTTCTTTACATAGATAAACTTATTAAACCTTCGACGAGCTTATTCAAATAAATCAACTCAGGAACAAGACCACTCCTCAAGACGACCAGCCGCGCTCACGTCAATTTCCACACTAAACGTGGGGCAGAGACGGAAAAATCACACGCACGGCACATGAGAATTCCAGCGGTGGAAAACAAAAAATGCACGTTTTCTATATTAATATCTCGAAAATTGTTGTGCACAGAATAAAATTCGTGCATACAGATATGATCTTATCACAACCAATTCTATTCAATTGTTTTAGCCATAATTGGTCAATCAAGATACTTTCGAAAGTGTTCATGAAAACAAGGTGATGATTCTTCTGATACGATGAAACGTAAGGATGTGCTTTTATTGTACTTCAAGATATTTTCTGGGATAAATCAACCATTGCAGCGCTTGATGATAGGCAAAGAGAGTTTGATTAACATCTGCAGAGTGGTTCCGATGTTTGAAAAATTGCAATCAAATTTTTTGCCACGTTCAAGCTTGGGTTAACATCGTCACATGAAACAAGCAAATTACGTACTATAAAAGGGAACATGATAAAAATGAAATGCGCACATATGCTAGAAGGACGTCTTTCATGACAAGTGAGGCAATGGTTTCCTGGCAGTCACTTCATCTTTCAGCTAGACTGTGCCCCTTACCATAATGATAAGACTTCGATGAAATGGTTCGGAGACCACACAATTAGAATGTTGAACTAGCCCGGAATTACTCCAGATATTAATCCCATAGGAAAGTTTATTGGGCATCTGGAAACATGAGTTTCATTAACCCTGGTAGGGTTAACCCTGTAACTAATAACCAGAAAAACACAGCTGATAGAACTGCTGCGTAAGGTGTAGTGTCACAGGGACAAGATAACCATATTTTGTAAAACATTTATTGAAAACATGCATTACAGAATCTACTGTAAGCTTCGTAACCTCAAGTGAAGACAAGCCAAAAACTGAACTATTCCCCCATGTTATGGAAAAATCTTTATTTTGTTTTGTTGGTGTTAGTGACTTTGAGAATATAGAAAATGATATTACAAAATATTTCCAGCATGGCAACCTTGCATAATAGCTTATTGTTATACCTAATGATTCTTCCGTGTTTCAAAAGGTAAAATCAATCATCTTAAATGTCACAGGCATGCTAGGTGCTTGAATGTATTGTAAGTCACCGCAACGTTGTTTCTAACAAAAGGGCATGAATTAAATACGCGATAGAGAGCTGCAATTCACTTAAGGTTGTTCACGCCAAAGTATTTGAAAAGGTAACATTAGTCGTACCTTTTGTAAGTAACAAACAATAAATTTATGGTTAGATAAACTCATTCCTGCATACTATTCTCCTGTATATACATGTTAGTAAATCTCATGACAGTGCAATACTTCATCAAAGCAAATATTTGTGCACAGTCTTTGGTGGTGTGTGAAAGTTGCAAAGATTTTCTTAGCAGGTGATAAACAAAAGTTCGTTTAGATTTGAGGCAGAACACAGTAGCGCTGTAGAGCAGCGAAAATAATCAAACACAGATAATTACAAGACGATACACAAAAGTTCCTTTTTGTTGCCAAAGACGTCAGTGCGGACCAACATGCATCTCCTTCTACCTAACTAAATGATATTAATATTTTAACAATAAAAATGATATTAATATTTTAACAATAACCACCTCAAATATCAAATAATAATATTAAACTTCAGACAACTACCATAAAAGTTTTTTAACAACGTAGGTGCGCAAACCCGCGGAGGTGTGCAAACCTACAGTCAAACAGGAGCTACTTTGTTGAAAGCTACTGGTTTTACTCTACCTATGTAGAGTTTAATTATCTGCACTGCGCTGCTGTGCTGTTGTGCTCTGCCTGAACCCAAAATGCCAAACCTTTACTGTACTGATGCAACAACACGGATTGCAACCTGTGGCAAATACAACTAAACTGCGTCAAAATTTAACCTAAATGTTAATACAGTGGTTCTCAAACTTTATTTATTGCGACGCCTTTGGAAACGTTTGCTGGACTTGCGATGCACCAACAAAATGAATTTAATAAAGACACATATTGTCAGGGTTGTATTTATTGATGAAACAACAAAAACAAATATGCATCATTTAATGTGATGAGTGGGCTTCCTTATTTTCACTATTTAGTCGAATTTTGGAAGAATTTGTGAAACTGCCTCCCGCATTTGCCTCTCAATGTTTACTCTTTATCAATATTTAGTTTAATCGCGGCCATGGAAGGAAATCCTACTTCGCAGAAATATGACGTAGCGAAACGAATAACCATCCGTAGCTCATCTTCAGCTAATTCTTGGTGTTCGTTATTCGGTTAAATCCAAAAATGTGTCGGATTTCCTGAAGGAAACTTTATTTTCAGGGAACCATCACAGGTAAGGTCAGTATAGCCACTTCCTTCTTGTTAGGGTAAACTAAAGGATGATAGGGTAGGTTGCACGAAAGGGTCATGAATCCATACATAATTTGATAAATAATTATCCTAAAATTACGGAGTAAATTTCGACAGGAGCTTAGATGGACGTTACAAAAATTTAGTTCGTAAATTTGAAGGCAGAATCATACGTTTATTTTCAAGAAAATCATTAGATAGCGGCACATCTTCAACTGTTGAGCAGCTCCTCCTATTGTCGCACTTAAAATTTCGATTGCAGCAGGTAGTAGTAGCTCCTCAGCAATGGTGTAAGGATTTTTAGACGTAGCAACTCTGTGCGCATCTTGGTAAGATGCCAATAAAGCCTTTTTTGGGAGTTGCGTGATTGTGAAATGGTGGACACTTGCCTCTTTAGATCATTTACTTTGCGAAAAAAACTACCGGGGTATCACAAATTGCCGATGTGATGACGTTAAATGACGCTAAAGCTTATTTGGTAGCATGCTTTCGCTGGCGAATACCTTGCTGCAAACAACACACTAAGGTTTTTCCTCTCCCTTCTGCAAGATGTGAATCCAAAATCTCAATAACTATCGTTGTACGTGCAAGATTTCTTTGAAGGCCCGTTACTTTCAATCGCGGATTTAAGTTTAGGTCGCAAAATTAGTTTCCTGTTTATATCAACTTTATAGCTGACTACTGTAGCTTTGATTTGTCTAATGCAAACTAAATTAAAATTTTTGCAATGCGTTCATTAGTACCAATAACAACAGTTACATAATCATGAGTGAGTAAATAGATTAGGCTGTCTACAGTTTACTGTCAGCATGACCGCACATGAACAATATAATTGTTCTTGGGTAAAATTATAAAACTGCACAGAATTTACTGTTATTAGCTCAATGAATAAAACTGCACTGACTCCACTTTTGTGCGACGCCCTTGGAAAAATGAAACGACCCACCACGACGTCACGACGCGTAGTTTGAGAACAACGACGAGCGCAAGGTTCCAACTGCAATGCAGAAATGAGATGACACCACATAAAGCAGGGTGGGCAATTAATTAGGTTCGGAAGGCATTTTGAGAAGGCCATGTTTGGAGGAGGGCCGTTCGTCCTTAGTGAAATAGAAGTAGGTCTCCGTTAAGCTAGCCTAAGCAATCAGCACTAACGTTTGTTGTGATAAGTTGGAGGAAATTTCAGATTTGAAGATATTTTCTGAATGCTTTCGCGGGCCATTCAAAACAGTGTGTCGGGCCACATTTGATCCGCGGGCTGCTATTTGCCCACCCCTGACATAAAGCATGTTGCAAATTGCGTGCCTGCTTATTAAGGCCACAACTATAATTACAGAATGATTTGCGTGCAACAGTGAAGTTTGCGAGTTTTTTTCAAAACCGAAATACGATCCTTCACATCATCTCAAATATGTTTGCAGTTCAGCATGTCCAAATGAATATCGGCAGTTACGTAATAAGAGAGAACAAAATTCAATGTGGACTGGTGGTTCAGAAATTTTTCTTTAGGGGGGGAGTTCGGCCCCCCTAAACGTACGAAACTAACTTTATTCACCATGACTTTTACAAATCGGAAAACTTCATTCGCGATATAAGGTCATTTTGTCGTCCGTTGTTTTGTCACAATTTGTAAATAGGTATACCTGTAAGTCATCGCAGCACTACATTATAGCAATCATGATGGCATTATTAATTCGTATGCCGAATATGCTTTTGTTTCATCCAAATGTATTAGCGCCAACAAGCGCATACATTTTTCCTACCGCCACATACACATCTTTGAGCTCATTTATGTGTTTCTGTGTTCCTTGTTACTGCGATCTGCAATGTATGCTTTTTAAGCCTCGCGTGTTGCGCGTGGGAGTGTAGACGTTATACACAACTAACCATGAACCATATCACAGCAGTGTTGAGAAGTATAGCTCATCCCTCTTACAGTAGCGAAGACGTTATGGGACTGATCTACCGAATATTACTGAAATCGCAGCCCCCTAACCTTACTGTCTGGATCCACCCCTGTACGTGTGAATGCCTTGTGGAAAAGTAACCTCAATAGATTATGTGCAGCTGACAATGTAGATAAAGAACATTTTGTGCTATTTTTAGTTGTGACTTCGTATGAAGAGCTGATTAATCAAATTTACGAATTTTTAAAATTACTTGAAAAGCCAGACCATCAGTGTATTTTTAAAATAAAAATGACAGACAAGACGCCATAAAATCTTTAGACTAGTTTATACAAAGTCGTTTTCCCACTGGAAGGGCAACAAATGCAAACGAAAAATTGCACGCATATGAATTGATGTTCTTCATAATGCAAGTATTCCAAGTTGATTCCAAACAATACAAAAACAACATTTCAACCAAGGTAAACAGATTGGAGAAAGAAAACAAGCCTTCTGGTATGATTTAATTTAATATCAGTTGAGGATACAGTGGCAATCCAATAACTTCGTTTTCTGATTACTCTACAAATCAGGTTATACAAAACTCTACAGTAAAATCAAACAGCAGTTGTCACACGAAGTAATCAACATTTTGACATCATTCATACACTGTCACACAGAGTTCGAAATATTGTCAATCTTTGCGATAATAGTTTGAAAAGCTTAGCAATTATTAACGAACTTGCCCGTATTTCTGTTCCTTTCTCGGACGAAGTAACTAATTTGTAAACTTTTAAAAGTAGTTCTTCACACTACTTGCTAAACCTTTAGTTTGTTTATATTTTCGGTCAACATTTGAACGGAAAACACGAAATTAGTTCCATTTGAATTTATGAACACGCCTTTGTACTTTTGCATAAAAAAGGCAGATGTGGTTACGGGTCACTGCCAAGTACATTTGTTAAGAAACTGCATATAGGTACCATGAAAAGCAGATTTCTTGCAATTGATGGCGAATAAACTAACAATAATATTTTGTTTAAAAAGCACATCCAGACGTTAAACCGAATCACTTCAATTCAGACGTTTTGACGATATTGATTTTGGTGATTTCTTCCATATATGCGATCTTTTCTACTGAATTGTGATCACACGACTGGTCTCATTTTCATTTCAACCTTTTTCAAGGAAGACTTTTTCCAATGATGCCAAACCACAGCTCTTTCGGCAGTTTGCCCTGGAAGATATAATCCATTCAAGTTTGAATAATAACACGTCTTGTACCACCAAGCTCCTTTATATGTAGTTGCACAATTGCCTCCATGCTGATCATGATCTCGATCCTTGGTCGTAAAACTTTGTCCGTTATGATACGTCAGTGAATCACCTGTTAAATAATAATTTTCACCACTTGTTGAGTGATCGAACACACGCTTGTTGCATTCAATTTTCTTCGTATAGTTATGCTTAATTGTTATTGTGGAGACCCAGACTAAAAATAGTTTCCTGGTTGAAAAAATTGCGCTTATACTTAAGCCAGATCGTCATGTTGTTGCCTTCCACGGAAGCAATTCACCATGAAGTGTGTGCTTTCCTTATATGCTTATAACAATCTACAGATCAAGATATAGGACCGCAGTAATTCTCAAATCTTGATATACACAAACATTCTACCAATGAGTGCAGATTATTCGACGTACAATATTTCAACGTTGGACGTACAATAAGTTAAATTATTGTACGTTCTTAATTTACGGGGACGTACAGTAATTTAAATTATTGTACGTTCTTAATTTACGGGGACGTACAGTAATTTAAATTAAGAAACAGAAGTTATCATCCTCACCAAGTATAAAAAAATTGTTGTAGGGTCAAAACGACACGGTGATAGATGCGTATAAAGAAACTTTTGCATTTTTGCACTGTTTAGTCGTTTGCAGCTAAATAAACGACAGGCTAATTAAGTTTTTCCATGTTTAAGACTAAAATACGAACGTTGTATTTGATGACCAATTACATTTCACGCAACATTACCGCATCATGGTGAATGATGTGCCGCTCAATTTGGGTAAATCTTTTTAAGCTCACATTTCTTGTTTCCTGGAATGCATTACAGTGTGAATGCATTTTCGACACCAGGTGATGAGATTTGCTGGTTCAGCCCCCAAAGCATACGTCAGAAATAATTCAAATTAACTCACAAGAAACGAAACACTGCGTCCGCAATGTTAACATTCGCATTAGTCATTTAGGCCAAACACAATATTTTGCACTTGTCCTACACTTACGGAAGGGAGAAAGTGGAGCATTTGAAGTGTTGATATAATGCCTTGCAGCTCCGAAATGCCATAAAAGAATAAGTTGTTCTTGATGCGAATGTCAGTTCAAATGTTAGAAAAATGACTCATTAAATGCTTTTTCCCTCTTGAGGCGAAAATTCGCCATTCAGTTACCTAGCACGAATTTGAAGTGCCAAATAAAAAGCAAGTTACATGGCTGGTCCTTGCCTCATACATGGCCCATCAGAACGGCAAAGACACGAGAACATCTGCGGAAAGTTCTTACACAACGCAACTGCGAGGAGTGCACACACAGTAACAACACAGCAATTCTCCTTCGAGTGCCTTCGAAGATCGCCGGGGCAGAGATTTGTTTAGGGTTTTGAAGAGATCGCCCATTTCTCGACCGCACGCACTTGGTCTTCGACGAAGTTGTTCCGATGGGAAGACAAAAGGCAACACGACCGGACTCCGACGAAGATTGCATCCGCATTGGAGAGTTTCCCTGCTACAGTCATTATGCCGAGCGCATGGCCAGATTGAAGCAAGTTCCAATTTTTAAGGTCTTGGCACGACCCGGCCGAGATTCGAACCACCCGAACCACGGCCTACCGGAAACGAAGCGAGCGCCTTGCCTCATATGGCGATGCGCCAATACCATTGATAGAACCGTTGCACACGATGAAAAAGGGCTCTGTTGCTATCATCGTGATCTCTCAGAACCACTTTTTGCAATAGTCACCGAAGTTCAGAAGGAAGTACAGCTACAACAGCAGGTATCGCAATACGTCGCTTGAAAGAAACCGATCAAGGTTGAGCGTCAGAGAAACACTCAAGAAAGTATCTGTGATGGAAGTCTAAACAACTGAAGAAAAGCGTGTTTTAAAGAAAAAAAGACGGTAACAGAAGGGTTCCGACCGACGCTTTGTCCACATGCTGAAAACCTTGAAAAGACGTAAGAAGCAAATATTGGAATTAATTTCATTTACTTTGTGCAAACAGCTCTCATTGATAGTGCAAAAGCGGATTATTACTTGATGAGAAACGTCAGTCAATTGTCAAAAGAAGTATAGAATCGAAGTTGACACGTAACACTTGTTACAAAACTACCGCAGAGTAGGGCGCCAATTACCAGACTGGTCGAGTCCAGGTAAAATGCAAATGCGTTCTGGCATGACTCGCCATCAATCAAACCGACACTGCAATGTTCGAGCACTCGTTCGCAATTAAAATGCGATTGTAGTGTTTGAAAATAGCGACGAATACAAATATGAAAAGAACTTAAACAGAATTCAGGGTGTGTAAGCCTGAATCGTCTAAAAAAATATAAATACTAGCTTTTTGAAAGGAAGGTAAGTTTGACTTTACATGTGTGAAGTGCCACCAAAACAACATCAATGAATTTAAGCAACGGACAATGCTTCAGAAACTATGGTGTACCTGAAGCTATTTCGATCTCAAAAAAGAATTCAGAGACAAGGCGCATTCCTTTTTCTTACTGTATGTTGTCAAAATTTTAACAGAGAGGTTATCCTCAATTTTATATATGAATTTGCACAGGTTCAAAAATTTATTTACGAGATGTTAGGAAACGCAAAAATGACATTGCTCGGAAAAGTGTGCCAACCACGATTCAAATGCTGGAAGAGAGCATTTGAAAGCCTGCATATAATTCGTGAAAACTTGAAAATGTCCAATTTGAAATAGCAGTATCTGGACAATGATATGTTTGCACATTGAAGTAACACAACTCACCTTTCAAAACCTGATTGCAGTCAGCTAACTTTGGTTAAAAATTTAAGATTTTGGTGCAGCATAGTTAATAGTTCTTAACAGGGAGTGCGTGTAACCTATGGTGTATGAAGCACCAAAACAGGGGTACGAAGCACCAAATCTTCCATAGTTTTTCGCTTTGAAGTTTTTAGGCAGATTTTTCCTGAAAATGCATCATGATTCTCATTATTGTGACAGGACAAGACATAGCCTATCCTTTTTAAGGTGTTTACTGAATAGATGCACTTGGAGTGGAGGCAATGCAGGGCGTCTCCTACACAAATAACTCTGCACAAACTCTTTCACTTGGTACATACTTATATTGCAAAATTAGCTGTGAAAATGAAGCGAACATTTTTTCCGTCATTATAATGTGTGCAGTTATTACCATGAAATGCGCAAATTCAATCAAACCCATGCAACCATCAGACGTAGTGCCCGGACCTAGGACCTCGTTCGGACTTGAAGCAGAGGGAACCGTTCGAAATATTCGTGACAGTCTCCTCATCAACTATCCAAAACGTGCAGACACCAGGTCGCGCCCACTGTGAATCAGGGTAATAGGCGTAGCCAGAGGGACAAGAAGGCCATGTACCCCAAGATGTTTAGCACATCTTGTCATTTTGTGCTTCAAGAGGCGGTGTCTCAAACAAAATGCTATTGCTCCCTTAAAGTCAAAAGATTTGCCATTCCCCCAAATTTTTGGCTGGCTACGACACTTATAATGGTTGTCAAATGGTGACAATGCATCATTGTTATGGCAAGTTGGGCGTACGTGTTTATCAGCGAGACACGTGCGTCACGTCATTAATGACGCGCGCGCTCTTTGCTTTGTGTTTATCAACTCGGACTGTAAATGCGACCAAGTTCAGTGTTTGTGCTTTTTCACAGTAGGAAATGACATTTTGTTACCGTGCTGACGGTGCGTTGTGTAAAAGAATACGTTTATTTAGCATGAATTCACATTGCATGGGCACGCGTTACCAAAATAATACTCCAGTGTAGGGCTGAGGTGTCTACCATGATGTTTATACTATGGTACACGTGAAGGCCAAGCGTAAACGGCAGTCTTGCCGTATGCTTGTGACTGGAAGCTGGAACATCATTTCACTCCGAGAGTTCAAACTCGTTGAGGAATCCACACCATATTTCCCGGTTGGTGTTAGCATTTCTTCGACTAAGGGTCTTGGCTTATATATATGAAGCTGGACGATGAGTAGAAGTCAATGTTCCCTCTAAGGTGAGCAAATGCACAGTTCCACCAGAACACTTGAGCAGTGAAATCGCATTCTCGCGCACTTCCAAAAATCCAAATTAAGGTGAAAGGGCAATTAAATTGTTTTGGGCAGAATCAAAACGCTGCTTAGCATATCGCATAGCCCTTTAAGAAGCTATTTGAATCAAATATGTGCTTTCTTCGCATTTTGATAAAATTTTATATTTATTCTGATAATTCACTAACTTTTCAAAGTAGAGCTTTGCTAAATTAGCCTTAACAGCTTNCTGAAGCCAACATTTGTTAAGTGTAAAATTTTCTTTAAGGGATCACTGGCGTCAATGGCGTACGCAGAAAATTTCCATGGGGGGGGTTTGGTTCAGGGTCATATGGTGGTCATTTGTATTTGGTGTGCGCTGTTTGTGACGTCACAAATTGACGTCATGTCCATGTTTCCAAACCAACGTTTTGGCGAAGTTTGTTGACAAAATAATGCATATTTTTCTGCACGCACTCCCCTTATTTCATGTGTCATTGTACTGAATGTAAACTATCAGCGCTCCAAGTTAGGCTATCGGAGGAAAATAAACTCAACGCTACGACACAGCAGTTCATAACTGCAAAAATATCAGGCT
>JGI24158J21664_10010374_pt1 | contig 12421 bp, 8 predicted proteins | sample Ectturendosymbi3_FD_21664 | JGI IMG/M metagenome (IMG submission 21664) | reverse complement strand
ATTATCGTTCGCGGTCAGATAGTTACCGTGCTTCACCCATGCTGCGGGATAAAGAGCACGGCAACCTGGAAAAATCCTAGTGTCTATTCTGCTGGGGATTAAAGGTGACAGTGCGTTTTTATTTTGAGTTGCCGCTTACTTCTTCAAATCGAATCGGACTGTGGACAAGTCAGTCAACACCAGTACGTGTTTGTGGGGCAAAGTCCTTGTGCAAAAACATGTCAAGTGTAGGCAGTGGTGACTCCGGCACTCAGGCTCTGCCCAAGTCTTCGACTGCGCTTCATATTGTAGAACGTGAGCTTGCTTGCTTTGCACATATGCGCCACCACCCACTTCACTGATTAAGGTTGTTAACTCGGGCTCTTTTCATTAGGCCTTGTAAGTGTTCATATATTTTTGTTTCATGCTGGTCTTCCGCGTTCGTTTTGCAGGTGATGTGAATAAAAAATATAGTTCGTAGCAACGGTCTCTCGTGCTTTACTCGGGCCCATTCGTTAGCGGCTCCGTGCCCTCTGCGATTAAGTATTTTTTCAAATTTAATTCATATCAGATTGAATGTTTTTTTGAAGCAATGGGTTTGCATACAACATTGGATTTGAATTCCAATCCAATGGATGATCCCCATTAGAGAATAATTTCAAACGAACGATAAATTGTCAAGTAACTCGGGCTGACATGAATGAGCCTAGTACCCAGAGGATTAACTGGCGTTGTCATTGCTCTGTGACGTACGTTACTTAACAATGGACGAGTTCTCATGAGAATTTCTCACTATTCATTGTTGCGTACTAACGTCACAGGGCAGCGATAGTGCCAGCCAAAATAAGAGCAAATGGGAAGTTCAGTGATGCAAGCCCCGAATGGTTGCATTCAGTCAGTATAAGTTGCGTGGTTAGACCGAGTGACCCTGTTGACCTGGAGTCGCCCCTGAGTGTAGTTATGCAAGTTAGTGCGCTGCAGCCTTTCTGAATAGCCATGATCATTTTTTGTTGAAACGCTAAGCTGCTTAAATTGCCGCTAAGTGCGACGCATTCGCACGTTTGTGGCACAAACAGTCACAATCGGCGAGCTAAAGGTCAGCCCGGAGTCGGAGTCGTTAAACTTTTCTGCGACTCCGACTACTCAGGTTGAAAATCCTTCCGACTCCTCAACTCCACAGCCCTGGCTCCACCACACATATCTTGATTAGAACGTTTTAAAGGCTGTNGTCTAGTANAGGTTTCATGATTTAAAACCTTTCAAGCGATACCAGTGAGCAGAGTATTACGCATTGATACGAACGGAATCCAATCACTCGCAATTTGGTCTACTTAACCTCACTCACAAACACAGCACGCTTCTGATGCAGTACAAGAAACTGAGACAGCAAAACCTCACTAAAAACGTAAAGGCCTTTGAATGGAGCCACAACATCCACTACAATGATCGGACACCTGAAAGAGTGGCGTAGGACAGTGTTTCCCAAAAAGTTTCAGACCTGCTGTTATTAGGTTTGGGTCTAATGCAGTGTTTCCCAAACTGTGTGCCGCTGAAGTGGCTGAAGTGTGCCGCGAAAGTTTTATGTCTTGACAAAACCTTATGCTGCAAATCTTTTCGGTCCGCGTTGCATTGCTTCGGGTTTTAACTTTTCATCTTAACTTAGCCTAGTTGATGTTATTTGGTATGTGAACTTGTAAGAGTGTTTTAAATAAGTAGCTCTCGTTGCAAGGTTTGCGAAAAGTAGGTTTTCGATTTCATAAAGTATGTGTGCCGCAGCCGAATTCAGAAGTGTGTTAGTGTGCCGTAACATAAAAAAGTTTGAAAAGCGCTGGCGTAGGAAATGATACAAGGTAGCCTGCAGCACAGGCTTGAAAGCTCATGCAATTAACTTAACCATCTCCTGAAATTGATCTTGCAGAAAATCAGAACATTTTTTACAACTCATAAAAAACGAAGCTACAAGCAATGAATTTGGGTACAAAATACAAAAATCTTAAAATTTTATGAATCCGATGATTTCATTTGCACCTTTGACATGAAGTGCAGAAATAGTGACATAATGTGAAATAAATTCAGCTAGTCCAGCCTGTAGCACGCAACAGCCGGCGCTTCCCACTATTTTCACTGCAGACTATGGTATATGGCAATTGTACACGATAAAACGCATACAACACCTAAAACCACGTCTGGATTCATCAAATCCGTTACAACATGACGTTGTCAACTAGATAATACTGCACTCAAAAGAATTCTGTTTTTGCATCAGTGAAGTTCTGTTTTAATAAATACGAAGAAAATATCCTTCAAGTCAAAATTGAGTTTCTTTGAAGCTTAGCAACTACGTAAAAATATCACATCCTTCTTTTGAACTGACAAATTCTTAACATCGCGAACATTGAAGTATTATTGTAACAAGCGCATATCTTATGTATGACAGTGACACACAAAATTAGTTTAGATTTACGTAGTTACAACGATAAAGAAAACAGCACTATGTGGGACAAGGCCACTGCCAGACACGAAAACTAATAAGCTATCATTGTTTCAGATTTTCATTTATGATAGACATACATTTGGGTTTGTCCGAATCTCCATAACCCCGCAGGTGAACCGCGACAACGTGGTATTTGTCACTGAAGTGATCGAGAATGTGATGGTAGCTGTACCTGCAAAAGAACGTTTACGATGAAAAATGCGCATTAAAGTCGCAAATTAAACTTGCAACACTAAATCAATCAAATGTGACTAAAAAAGAACGGAAACGTGAGTCACGGGCAGGTTAATTTGTAATCAAATCGCACGGTTTCAGAATAAATTGTTTGCAACGGCTGATCACGAGAGCCATAGCCGTCGGAAGGGGAGGCAGGGATTTTGAAAATTTCTGCGAGAAAAAGTTGTTTTCTTAGTTTCGAGTGACAAAAACGAAACTTCACCACTTTTGGCCCCCCCTTAGAAAAATTTCGGAAAAATCCCCTAGTGCCCCCCTGGATAAATCTTTCCGACGCCCATGACGAGAGTTGGAAAATTCGCAAGCCTAACCCACTTTCAATTTCAATGTGTAAAAAATCGGTCCCGGATTTATTTTCAAAATGTTTTCCTCCAATATCAGCAAAAACTTGCACAAATGACGTTAAACGTTCTTCGATCAAACGCTGAGCACCTGTGCATGCACGGCACCATAAACGAAATATTTATTTCAGGCAAGCAGCACTTGCTTCGTCCAGTAACTTGTGAAAAAGCACATGTCACCGTCTCCATGCAAGTGCATAAAGCGGTGTGAGGAATGCTCGTCAACCACACGGCGAGCCATTCTTCAATTGACCGCTGTGCAGCTCACTGAAAATGATGTGTAACGTCACAATGGCGGCTCCTAGTGATTCGTGGTGGTTCTGCAACTTCTCCTAACAATGATTTTACAAAGCCCAAACAGCATCGCGTTTACCTCGGCGGCGTGGACTGTTATGACGTATGACAGCTCTTTNTACGAACCAGTTGTNTGACTTCTGTATATTGGTTTGCTGCAGTGAAATGCCATGGGATGAATGACTGGTGAGGCACTGGTATCTTTAAAGCAGGGGTGCACAACCTGCCACCGTCGATAAAAATGGATGTGATTGTAGACACGTAATTTAAAATGTCAGTTATCGCCGTCGTGCATTAATAAAAACTTTTTATCTATTGCACGCGGGTACTTTGTAGAAAGACGCCAAACAGACATGTAGAAGCAGGCTAGGCTCAGTGTGTGGAAGCAGAACATATAACTAATGCAAACAAAGTAAAAATAATTTCAACCCACTCATCCACTGGCGGTCGTAATTCCTAAAAATAACACGTAATGCGGCCGGAAACAGCGAAAAGGTTGTGCAGTCCCACTTTAAACTTTTCATTAAGTGACATCTAAGATAACATTAGCTTTTGCAGATCACTGACACTCAAAAAATCATGCGCAATAAGGCGCGACGTCACGTGGTTTCACTCATATTTTTTCCCTTAAACTTTCCGCTGTCTCGAATAAAAATCCGCACTAAATGTAACCACTACACGTAAGACCCAGTCCACGTCTAACAAAACGTGTCATATCACGGTGCTTTGTAAAGCTTCAAAGAGTTTACAATTTAAGCACGCTATTCTCACCAGCCCCAGGATGAACAACGATCTTGCAGCCTGCCACTGCTCGACGACAGGAACCACATTGCTTCCGCACTTGCCAGCCCAGCGCTGCGTAAACCACAGCTTCAGGCTTACAGTTCCTAGCTCGCTGTGTTTGATTGACAGGCCACAACCTTTCCTATACTTTTCTAAAACGATACCGGCGCTGTGAGCGCTCACAGCTTCAAGATTTCATAATTTACAGTGCTTCCCATAAAAAACAATTAAATGCCTAATATTTGGCCTTGTGCCAGGGAAGACACATTGTCAACATGCCTTGTGCATGCAAAACTAATATTAAAACAAACTGATCAAAAAAGAAATACTGTGTGAAAATGGAGATGTTGCAGTTGCGCAGTGCGTACATGCGAGCCGCCATTGTACTAACGGAGTTCACTGTCTCCACCATACCGCACCGACCGCCCTAGCTTCGGCCAGTCATTGTTTGATTAGTGTTTCCAACCCGGGTTTTCCCGAAGCCGAAACCCGGGATTTTTGGCTATTTTCTACTACCCGAAACCCGTGTTTTTTCAACTACTAAAAAAAACGGAATTGCTGTTGCATTCAAATATTAGGAATTCTGATAACACTAAAGTTGCAGATTGGCGCGTGTAACGGCCAAATCAGAACGTTTGAACTTTCAACTATTATCTTGAGGCACGAGGTGCAGGTTTGCTCGGTAACCATCGTACGTTCGTGGTTGGTCCGCTTATACTTTCGTTCAATTAACCTATTTAGACGAATCGTGAGGTGATTTGGCACGTACTAAGTGTCTACACGAACTTTATTTTTTTCGCTAACCTAATTAAGTAACTACCACGTGAGGTAGTTCTTCAAAGGTATGCCGTAGTTTCCTAGCTACTAGTTAATTCATTTATAAGTTGTTACATGTCAGTTCATACACAAGCTGTGATTCTTTGCAAAATCGATTTGTTCCTTTTCAGTTTGCAATAATTTTCTACAAAATATTTGGATTTCCTTTAGAGAAGCGGCTTTAAGTAGATGTTTAATCATACGCATTCAGTTTAAAGACGTTAGCAATCAAAGAAAATCAGAAGCTTAGAGCCATTTCTTATAAAACAGCGCTCAACCAGCACCAAAGCGCAATTTGTGCCCCGTGAATCAAACGCAGGTGGTTCAAGCACGGAAAGTTTAATCAACCATTTGAAATCAAAGCACAGCATCCATGTAATCCTTGAGAGTGAAGACCACAAAACTATTCCCGAACAGGAAGAGATCTGATCACAAATTGTGAAAAAAAGGAAATGAGCCTTTTTGAGGCTACAAAGAAGAGGTCAAATAACCTAAAAAAACAGTTCCATGCCTTAATTACAATCAAACCCAAATTACTGGAACCAGAGAGGGCCTTTTCAGCCACGGGCAATTTGTCACAAAACTCAGAAACAGACTGAATGATGAACGTGTGCTTTGATTGTCATGCGTCAGTATTATAAACATCATTGAAAAAACTGTGGCTAACTTAGTTAATAATTCGCTAATAAATCGTGGAGGGACCAACAGAAGTAATTTCAAAATGATATTGAGTTTTATCGCTCAAAATCGCATTCATTTCAAAACCCGAAAAAACCTGGGTTTATTTTTTCTCAGCTACCCGAAACCCGGGTTTTAAAAATTTGCCCCGAATTGGAAACACTATGTTTGATGCTTGGATTGAAATAACGCGTCTGACTTGTCTATCAACGAGTATCCATTGTTAGCGACGCTTGTAGCACCGAAGTTTACTTGATGCTTCATCTCATCAGTTGTATCACCTCGTGCAGTGAAAACCAATAGGTCTAGCTCAGCGGTTCCTAACCTGTGGTACGCGTAGCACTAGTGGTACGCGAAGGTCTTCCAGGTGGTACGCGAGTAACTTCAATTTTTTCACAAAAAATGTATTCACAGCTTTCTAGTTACATATTGGGCTTTGCTTCCAAATAAACAAATTTTCCTATAGCCTGCTATTCCTATTTTATCATAAGATCATGACTTCCGATGCGCTGTTAGCAAATTTACGCCACGCATTCATCAAAAACAAAAATCTCATTAAATGTAGTTGTGGCTTTTTATTGTTATTTTAATGTATATTATTCTTCTGAATAAATTAAGATTCGATAAAATTAGTTGTTCTGGAAAAAGTGGTACGCGTTGACTGACAAAGCCCAAGTGGTACGAGATGGAAAAAAGTTTGGGAACCCCTGGTCTAGCTGCTTGGGTAAAGCGATCTTTTTACAACCGCATCTAATCGACAACGCTTTAAAATTATAATGCAACTGAGAATATACACAGTGACAAGTTTGACCGCTTTTCGCTAAATGGCAACTAGCATCCTTCTTAGCAAAGACAGTAACCACCTGAACCTTTGGTCTGCTATTTCGATCAACCATATATGTTTGTGACAGCTTTGTCGTTGCTGATAGGTCGGAACAACAGAAATACAAAATTAAGAACCACATGCCGCACCGAAACAATCATGCCCCACGCTGTGTAAATGCTTGCAAGCAGACTGCAGAAGGCATGTATTGCATAAAACGCTGATTGCTGTATACGTTTCGTCTTATTTTCCTTGCTTTCTTGACTGGGAAGTTAAAAATATTTTCTTAGGATTTATAGACATGTCACCTTCAACTAAGTTTTTCTGATGAACAGATTGCGGCACCGATGCGTGCTCACAAAGTGAGCTTGATGTTTGACGATCATTCCGACCGCGGCAAAGCATTGCAACAGATAACTGATGGAAAGAAATGGAACAACGACAGTGCACAACAGCAATACATGCAAGTTCAAGCGATTCGATGTGGTGGATGCGGTTGAGATGAATGACACGTTCAAGTCATAGATGGCGGAACAGGGGGGCGGCATGGGCCTAGGCCCCCACTCTTTTTCTGGGCGGGCCTGGCCTCCCCAGTTTTAAACCACTTTTAAATGCTTGTGACGTCACAGTTACCAATTCAAACCACAAAAGGTTTCCATTGTTTTTTTGACGTGCACTTGTGTCCAGTGCTCTCACTTTTAGGGATTTTGTCCCTAAATTGGAATTTTTGAATTTTTTAGGGATTTAAGGATTTTTGGAAAAGTATGAGAATGTATGAAATGAACTATTTCAGTTTATTCTGCAAAACATATTTGGTTCCATTTTTAACATTTATCATTGGCACTCCGATTTTATGCTGCACCACGGCAGATTTAGGGATTTTTGGAGTTGCATTTGCGAGAGGCCTGCTTGTGCCCGTCCACTTTGAAAAAGGTTCCGCCACCCATGGTTCAAGTATCGCACATTAATGAAGAAAGTGCGGCTGTCAAACTGATGCTTCACCATTATCTGCCTGGTAGTGAAAATATTAAAAGAAAAATTCTTAACCACTGAGTTGTATAGAGGATGTTTTACTAGTTTTGGTTCTGACTTGGCTGCGAAGTTTATCAGTACGAATTACTGAAGTAGATAATTTGTTTTGGCAAATATTTCAAAGATGCATATCAATAGCTGCGTTACAACCAACCAGTTCTTTTATGAAACAGCAGACAAACGCTAGATTTGCCAGCGGTTTCTTCATCAAGCTTGCTGGAACTGTATCCGCACACGCACGCACCGCCCTCGTACATAAAAAACTCATATGTTTTCGGAGACAACCACCCACTTTTTCCGTGAACAAGCAACTGCGTAAGTGGTAGTGATGCACAACTAATAGAAAACTCTTAGATTTTCCACAACTTTGATTTACCGCCCATCGGAAATTTTGAAGTGAACTTTTTTTGACTTTCTACGTACTTGAGTTGGCCCACTTTATTTCTCGCTTGCAGCGTATAATAATTTCTCCAAATTTTTTAAATGCGATGGCGTGGCTTTTTTGTGTTGCTTGTGCTTCTGTTATAAATAGGTTGTGCATTTGAGTTGTCTTTAATTATTTCTTTCAGATTGACCGGAAAGGGTCTTTTGTATCTAATTGATGTGTTAATGTCTATCTCGTAATACGAAGAGCTTTTACACAGAGAGCATTAGCAGTTGGCAGTACTACCAAGAAAGGCTTAAGCTACGGGATGGACGATTAACGAAGTGGGACGATTAACGTAAGCAAGGATACTGGCGAGACGACAGCTTGCGTGATAAAAACAGAAGCGAAGTCTTCTTTTCATATGTAAATGGTATTGTTTGTTACCTTTTACACAAAATACGCGACACAAGGTTGCGGAATCGAGTAAACGGGCTATGGTCACCATTCTGTCTTTACGCAGACCAGAAAGCGAAAACGCAAAAGCTGCTTGCGTCAAGTAAGCATACGCACCAGCATTCGGGAAAGCCGTGAAGACACAACATCAAAGGATTACTTCTTGAACCAGAGTGAACATACTGAAACTTCAGTCCGGATCGAGTTCGCACGAAGTCGTGACGAAACTTGGGGTTTTTGGCAACTGAATAGAAACATTAAATTGTTTTTTTTCACCGTCACTGAAAAACGAGATACGGTACTCGTGCTTTTCAAGTTTCGGTCATCAATGCAAAGTGGACACATGATGTAAAAGATTGTGATAGGTGTTAATGATATACATACCTGCTGGAAATTCGGAATGATCTTTGGTTTCAAAGCAACTCCAAAATCCTTTTGGTCCTTTTGTAAGAATGGCAATAAACAAACCAAGCACAACAAAAGGACATAAAAATAAACCTATAGCATATATTAGCAGGCCTGTGACAAGCCTAGTGATGAAACCAGCCATTCTTATTTTGCCTGTGAATAGGAAGAGCAGCAACTTGATCTAGCCAGCATGTATAACGCAAGCAAACAGCTGTTATCTCATATTTATTCAAACGCTTTGAAGTCTTGACATAATGGTTTTATTATGCCTCCACAAGCAAGTAAGTCATAGTTTTATAATTTTAGGGAATGTGAGTCAAAGGCATATATTTAAAAAAGAACTGTTTATTTAGTCTTTGAAATTGTCACAAAAGGTGAATTAAACTTGTTACTTAAAGCCATAAACCATAGGGATTCATTCATCTTTTTACTTTACTTCTAATAGCAACCTCAAAACAAAACCTTATACAACACTTCTGCAGGTGAAAATGCTTTTTCAGCAGTTATATTCATACATATTAAGGATGACATATATCCATGTTTGCAAAAAAGCATTACATCTTCAAATTACCACACAAATGAAGACAATGCAATAAATCAGCAGGTTCTCAGAAATTCATTTAAGTTGTAAAAACCATCTAGGTACAATCACATGCAACAAAAAATCTTTAAGTAGACCTGTAAAGGCAAACTTAAAAATCTTTACCTTGCCTCAAATTAAATATTAAAATAAAAGTGATTTTTGAAAACAAAGTTTGGAATCAAAACAGTAGTCCCAGAACTAAAATGGTAAAATAATTACATGAAAAAATCACTTTTTAATTCTAGATTTGTTTCAAATGTTGAAATATCACCAAGCCAATAATAAAAAGATATGCCCTTTCAGTGCTTGAGGCACAAAATGTGGAAATGTCTATTGTCTCTTCACCACACATGGGTTACATATTTGTTGGCAAACACTATGCACCTAAATTAAGAGTTTTATGCTCATCAATCGACCAAAAATGAAGTTGGAAAAATGATGAGAATAATTCAGTCTTAAGCTTTATTGGCATTATCCATAAATAAATGACACAATTTTGATTGAAAATTATAATACGGTACTTCAAAAATAATTCAACAAGGTATTATGTAACTCAACTAATGTTTAAATAAAGTTGGTTTACACATGTCAATTAGTTGTGCATTTACCACAAAATCCAGTTTGGCTCATGTAGATATGGTAATACCTGATATCGTTTTATATTTTGCCCTGCAAACCTTATTTTCTTTTGCCAAGTACTTGAAAGCCAAACTGAATAAATCAGAGCACGCCAGATTCATCACAGGCCAATGGGCTAAAGTCAAGATAGCAAGTGTACAGTAGAACAAATAAAAAACAATGCGCAATTTGCAAGAGGTAGGTCTTAAGCGAAATAACACTTTGAGGTGGTTGAGCAAAACTTAGTAGAAGCAAGCATTCGGAAAGCAATATCCACTTTACATTAGGCAAAGTGAATAGGGGGTGAATGGAAGGCAGTAATACTGGTAAGCAAGCTGGGTATGATCTATGGAGGAGACACGACTGTGTCAGATTAGGCTCTGCTGTCATCCTCTGGGGTCACAATTCATGTCAAAAAGTTGTCTTCACGATTATTCAGAAAAGCAATGGACTTTCAATAAATACTGGTGGTCTCAATTGTAACTGGTTGAATATGTAGGTGTGTGAGAAGTCATCATATTCCCTACGTTTTGCAGTTACCACATTTGCTGCTACAAAGCCTGCATAAAGGGCGCTGTTCAAAATATATTGCTGGCATAAATGGGAAGGCTTCTGACCAAGTAGCAGTGTGGCTTTCTTGTACTCTGGGGAACCAACCTTTCTTCTATGCATCAGGGGGACTTGGCTAAGTTTTGCATTGCTGTGTTTACATGGTACCTCTCATTGTGGCTTAACTGTGGCTTTTTATTTGCTAATCACATTTTGAAATTATGGCATTCAGCAGCCTTACTTGCAAAGTGATCCAGAATTTGAAAACATGGTGGCTTTCACTGTTGCCAGTTTGGCTTTTGGATTTTTTTATTTTTGAAAAAAGACCAAATTATGAAATTAGGCTTTTTTGACCAATTGAATTTCATGTCAGTCCAGTAGATTTAAAGATGATTTTGGCAGATTTCTCCTCTGGACACTGCTTGGCATAATTTTAAATTTGTTCTTGTAGCAGAGCAGCCAACTCAATTACTTCAAAGTTTGTTTATGAAAGGAGAGTGCATGGTGAGTAGGAAATTCCAACCCAGTGGGGTCTTCAAATGATTTTGGCCAAATTATATGTCATGAAGCAGAGGTGCTACAGCCAATTTGTATGAAATATTACATGAAACAAGGTTGCCATCGACTTGACCTAATCCTGGTCACTCATCATGAAAACTAATACACTATGTACTACTGCTTCACTTGCCTTAGTTACACCTTTCAAAGAATTCTCAAAAGTGATGGCATGGATGCGTGATTAATTTTTTTAACTCTATGTGGCAGATTATCTTATAAAAAATTATTGCACGTAAGTCATACCTAATGAGTTCATGTTGTTATCAATTAATTTTCATCAATTCAAAGGTCCATATGTTTGCAGCCATATTGCAGCCTCTGGTGAAATGAGTTATAAAATATAATATGCATACTTATGACTTATTGCATGTTTTATGTTCGTATTGAATTGCAGCTATATTTACTTTGTGTTTTCTTTGGCATACTGATGGAAACAGAGGGGTCGACCTGGTGTTGAAACAAAAATAGAAACACTGATGCCCTATAGCAGGGGTAGCCAACTTGTCTTCGACTAGAAAATTTTTTGATAACTCACAATTGACCAGTCGGTAATAAAGTTACAAGTACAAAATGTCATAAAATGCAACGTTTTTCATTTTTACGTACTTTATGAAATATTGATTGAAAAGTGTTTTTAGGTATCTTGTCAATTCAATGAAAAATCAGGTGTAATCGACCAACTGAGACTCGGCGATTGACCGATCGATCGTGTTGGCCACACCTGTTCTATAGGATCTTTATTTCTGTTACACAAAAATGCACCCTTGCAACAATGCTCAAGCCAATGATAAAAACCAAGGAATCAAAACCAAGGCATTTTACTTAAGTTATAACAAGAAGCAAAATGCAGAAAGCATTCGGAGGCAAGGGTACACAAGGTAAAAAAACATCATGAGTATAGCGTACAATACACATTTAAGAAACATAAAGCTTGACCAATAAGTTTTTTTTTGGGCCAATACTGACATTTTGTTATGTTCTATGTTCAAGACAACTTTGGAATGCATGACTTGCTCAGTTGGTTGTGACGTCTGCAACAGCTTAGTCTGATGGACAAGTATTGTTATGGTTTCAGTGTTGGAAAGCTGTTACCAGCTTCTTGTTTGCATTGTGTAAACTGTAGGATAATCATAAACCTAAACCCTTGTCTCTTTGCATATTGTAGCCCACTTGCCACATGACCACTTCAACTAATCGTGTTTGACTAATGGCAAAATGGATCAAGCAGAACTTTTNCCACATGAGGCAAAATAGACATTGCCACAAATAAAGAAAATATAAATGACACAAACTTGACAGTGTTGCAACCTCTCTGGTGGTGTTGCATTGATTGTGTGATTCACCACGAACGGGATGTGCGGGAAGAATAACACCATCATATGTGTAGCGCGAGCAAGCAATAGTAAGAGAG
>JGI24158J21664_10010373_pt1 | contig 12421 bp, 7 predicted proteins | sample Ectturendosymbi3_FD_21664 | JGI IMG/M metagenome (IMG submission 21664) | reverse complement strand
GGTACCTGAAGCTTACACGAAACAGTATTTGCATCTTATTTCCTGCAAAAGATATCGTGCGTCATAGGCAAATAATTTTAGCCGTCACTACGTTCATTTGAAATGAACTTGTTCACTCGCTGACCGAGCACATTTAAACACCGGTGAATGAACTAGAAAAGAACTTAAGTGTTGATTCTATGAAAATTCCTAAAAAGCATCGCGGACCGCGTGTTCGAGACCCCTGTCCTTGTTTTGGCTGATGGCTATCCGAAGATCAGAAAAACACAATGTTTGAAACGTATTCCCGACCTGGTTGGAAGTAGAACGGTTCTTCTTACACTTGGAAGTGACAACTCATGTCCCGCGATAGGGCTCTAATTAATAGCTAAATGACGAGTACGTTTCCAGACGAAGCTTGTGCAGTTACATGTACATGGAAAACTTATTTATTGCTGAAGCGACATTTCAAAAACAAAATATGAATGAAAGGCATTTGCTATGACATTACTCCCATTTTAGGTAGCTGAGGCTGGCTATCGTGATAAACGATCTCATAACGTGCGATAGATTCACTGGGTCTGAAACACATTGCTCTAAAGCAGGGCTTCTCAAACTTTTTTGTTCTGCGACCCATTTTGAACATGTTTTTTCTATGCGACCCCATTCACGGATAGCCTTGAGCCCTAGATGTTAATGGCATGTGTAAACGTCCCGTTACAAATCTCAAAGAGCATTTGTGTCTATGCCGAAATCATAAAAATGCACACAATCCACGAAGGTAACGATACGGTAATAAAACTACCACGTAATGGAAGCAGTAATTGGCGAAAAAAATTTAACAAAAAACAATTCAGTTTGTGGAAGTTATCAAAATACAGGTAATGGGATGGAAGCACTTGATGACTTTTAACAGATCATCCATTCGTAGTTTGATACAAAACAACGCAGGACGAAGCACATTCTCAACATTTTTCAAAAAGGATCAGTTTTTGTACTCGATGACTTTCAATTTGAAGAATGCCGCTTCACACGAATATGTTGTGCAAATGTCTAAGAGGTTATGAGTGGCTAGATCAGAAATGACTGAGCATTTATTTCTTGTTCTTAACCAAAAATGATGTAAACTCTGTTCTCAAAATTCTTGTTGCAAATTTTTGTCGTTTATGACTCCGCAAATTCATGTTAGGCATGGCAAGTGTGTGGTCTCCTGAAATTTCAATTGTTTATCATGGGCGTAACTAGGATGGAGGTAACGGGGCCACGCCCGCCACAATTTCTAGCATATCTTGTTGTTTTGTGTGGTGACCTAAACCAAATACTAGTGCTCGCTGAAAGTCAAAATATTTGGCCACTTCCAAAATTTTGGACTGGCTTCGCCACTGTTGTGTATGTGGTTTGTGGCAGTGATGGAGTATCGAGACTCGTCTCCAGACCCATTTTTGCGTGTCTCGTCTCGGTCTCGAAGACTACAGGTCTCAAGACTTGGAATATTGCAAAGAAATTGTTGAGTAAAACTATATTTCAACGATTTTTGTTTGTTGTTTTTTCAAGTAAGAAACAACAAAAACAGGTTGAATAATGCCAGACATTTGAAAAAAATCAATTTAGAAATGATGACCACATCAAAAAAAAAATTCGACAAAATGCACAAATTTTTAAATCTCGGTCTCGGAATTTTTTATGAAGTCTCGGTCTCGAAGTTTTAATGAAGTCTTGGTCTCGAAGATTACGATCTCGACTACATCACTGGTTTGTGGATCCAACTTTTCCTGAATCAAAGTCCAAAGTACTTCTGAAACTGTGTATGAAGCTTTTAACTTTAGTCTAAAACTACTCAGTGTGCTCTCAAAGCAGTTGATCTAATCCCTAGACGACTGTAGACCTAGAGTTCTATGAACAAACATGGCTTCGTGTCAGAATGAATGCAATAAAGTGAATATTTGTTAGTATATCAAAACAATCATGACGTAAAAACGCATTAACTTGTTGTGCTTGGCAGGATTGATAGCTCAGGTAGACATGCTAGTAAACTACTGACAGCATGAAACACGATATTGCCCCTAAAATGCAGTAGAAATAGATTCACCCCAAGCTTACTTTTTATTCTTGTAAAGTTTACAAAAACTTGTATATCTGATTTGTTAAGCCAGTTTTTTCGCGACCCCAAAATTACATTTCGCGACCCATAGTTTGAGAAGCCCTACTCTAAAATACATTTAACGCCACTATTAAAGGTAGATTTTCAATCTAGTGTTTAATAGCGTTTCACGTATTTTGAGATTTATTGTTGATGTGAAGAAAAAAAGTCAATTCAACTAGAGCAGGTTATTACAAAAAAGTTGTGACACTTTTCAAACGGGATGAGTCTTTTCGTGGCCAGCGTGAGTTGGCTAAGGGTTTGCAAATGCCACAAAAGGATCAAAACCACATACCCCGTCAGTCACTGTTGCCAGGCGCATAGCCAGACCGCAGATATTGAACTGTTGAGCAAAAATTGTCATGACCGTGTAAAAGCAATTATTCATGCTACCAAGCTGCAGACAGCTCCTATTTTGCCAAAGTTTCTGCGTTAGAACCGAGTCGGGTGGCAGATTCGGGCAAGTTTTTAAAAAGTTCAAGCAAAACTGCACGATATGTTTGGGCAATTTGCTTAAGCTGAATTATCGCCCTGTAAAGCTTTCCTATTCTGTTTCTTTATAGTGGCGTAAAAATTAGCGAGAATCGAAAATTTTGCCCTCCTCCAAAAGCCAAAGATCCCCTTATGCCTATGGTTAGAGCCAACGGCGTACGCAAGGGGGTTGGGGTTAAAAGCCACCCTTGAGCTTGATAGTTTACAAGAAGTTCATTACCTGCGCCAAGGAGTTTAATAGTTTTCGCGTACTTTTGCTTGTTAATTTGTCGACTTAACGCAAATGCCATAGAATGAATTTGCATGCAAATTTCAAGGAACATTGTAAATGGGCCAAAAAGTAATAATTAGACTTTGGTGGGAATCAGGGTTGTCGTAATCAGGGCAGTTGTTTCTGACGTAGTGATGAGTGTGTTTTACTCCCATGTTTTACAGATATTTTTGCAGTTATGAGCTACTGCAGTGGTTCCCAAAGTTGTTCGAGCCGTTACCCAAGTCAAGGTAGCGATTATGTCTCATTACCCTCAATATTTTGCGTCGTAAAAAAAGCAACCAGTTATAGTACAGAACAACATTGTGGTTTTCGTTCCTCGTTACCCCCCGAAGAATCGCATATTACCCCCAATTTACCCCCAGTTTGGGAACCACTGAGCTACTGTGTCGTAGCGTTGAGTTTATTTTCCTCCGGTATCCAACTTGGAGCGCTGATAGTTCATATTCAGTGCAATGACCCATAAAATATGGGGAATGCGTGTCGTAGAAGAGCATGCATATTATGTCAACAAACTTCGGCAAAACGTTGATTTGGAGAAATGAATATGACTTCAAATTGTGACGTCACAAACAGCCCATACCAAATACAAATGACCACCATAAGGCACTGAATGAAACCCCTCCCCATGAACGTTTCTGCGTACGCCACTGGTAAAAGCTGAGTACCGTCATTTGTTGAGGTGCATTGTGCTACCACGTAGTAGTCAATGCTACACTGCGTTGTTACTGTACAGTATGTTTTTCAAAATGTTAGCAAATTTAGCGTTTCTCATGGAGTATAGTCTGCGTCTGCAATGTAACTTTATGTCAAACAATTTAAACTTTACTGCAGTACTAAATAAAAGCCTGCTTGACTGTAAGTTTAGTTGTTTTTCTGTACCTTTTGTAGGGAAAATCCAAAATTCATCAAGATATTGTATTGAAACTGCTTGTTGAAGCTCTGCCTCAAATCAAGTTTACTGAGAATGCTGAAGAGTGGAAGAAAAAGCTGTCCATCTTCTCTTTCTGTACAGAAGAGATGGAAGTTTTGCTCGATTTTGTATTTGATGTGCTGCTTATGCCATACAGGTGTGCACCTCATCTGCGTTCATGTGTGATGCTGACTTGTGGAGATATTGTGCCGCCGCTGTGCGCGTGCTTTGTGTGATCAAAAAATATGACTTTATATGACCAAACAAAACTGACTGAGCTATAACATACATCTACTGTACAAAGAAGCATTACCAGCGAAAACAAGGATGAGAGATGGCAGCCTCCTGGTTTGTTGAAGCGCTACAAAAATAAACAGCTCAAAATATGAGCAAAACAGTTTGGTTTGGAACAAACTGAAAACATGCATGAAATTGGCTTATTTCTTTGGGGCAGCAAGAACATGCATTTTAAGGCGGTGCATTACATTTCATCCAAAAAACTTGGTTTACCTACGTCTTTACCAACATTTGCAGGGTGCCCAAGTGGGTTCAGTTTGCAGGATACAGCTTAGGCCTAGCGATATAGTAGTTTCACATGATATTTTGTGATTGTTTCATTGGTCTCCTTATTGAATTAGGTTGAAAATAGGCAAATATAACTTTATGACCTAACATGGAAAATATGACTTTATAACTTTTGTTATAGACTTCATAGGGATGCAATCTTTGTTTAAAAATTCGTTTCATAATTTAGCTTTCTGAACACAGAAAAAAATATGACTTTTACGACTTTAAATGGCCCCAGTGATGACGCTTGTACTGTACAGGTGGCATTTTGCGATGGTTGTGTTCTCAACCTTTTCGCTGAAGGGAGCCAAATCCAAGTCTTACGACTTTGTTAGAGAACCACACTAAAAATATTTTTATTAACACAAGTCAATTGACGTTTTGCTTGGTTGCAGAACGAAGTCTGTAACACGAAATATTAGAGGTGTTATTGAAAGACTGCTGAGGGCCGCACAAAGGGTACTAGGGAACCGCATGCCGCTCTCAAAACAGTGGTTGAGAACCACTGATTTAAATACTGGTGCTAAGTGCAGCCTTCAGCTGTTTGTTGTGGGCTGCCAGTCAGCCACAGACACCGCATAAAATTTTCTGGGAAGGTAATAAGTTTGTTAGTCATAAGTTCATAATGTCGTTATTTCAGGAAAATTGATTAATTGAAACACCAACTAACATTTCACACGCTAATTCTGTCCATTGTTTAAAAAATTCATTCGCCCCATTTTACTTCGGCTTGCGGGCGCCCATGCTGTCAATACTAGCAGGCACTGTTTGTCTGTTTTGCAGCAATGCATCATCATCGACAGTCAGCAATTCCGCGGCAACACCGCCACCAGGCCTCAGTTTTAATTCTTTAAAACGTGTGACAAGCGATGCCGAGCCCTGGTCTTCGGATCACCTTGAGCGCATAAAGGTACAGATTGTTGTTTGTTCATTAAAAGGTGCTCAGTTTTTGGATGGTTGATATTTTGTTTTGTTTTTCAGTTATCTATTGTAGATTTTATCAAGACTCAAGTTCCAGATGCTAATCGCATTGCTTGCCATTTAATTGTTGCTAGCAGCGATTCCAGACACGCTGTCGCAAGCAACGCTGATCTCGAACTTCGCAAGCTTCATTCGTAAGTCGGCTGATGTATTGAACTTGGGTGATTGTTCATTTTTACGAAACAGCCGTGGAATTTAGGCGCACAAGGGAGTAGTTGCTCCTTATGTTTGTTTCATCAACTGTTTTTATGCTGCGGAGGAATAAAAGTTGTGTAGATGCGATCTACAGTTTTGTTAAATCTTAGTTACATTATTAGAACCCTTGCAGCACATTGCTTAGCCGTGGGCCGGTGATAGACAAATCTTTACATTTGGCAGAAACAACGTTTTTCTACCCTTCAAGAAATGGTATGCGGACTACTTGGGCACTTGGCATCAATTCAGTGTGTTGTAGAATAACCTTTCGTCAAGCATTTTGAATTAGTAAAATCACCACGTGGTGTTGTTGTAAATCGTATCAAGAGGATGTTTTTTTTTAAAGAAGGAAGGGTGCGGGGCAGGTGTCTCAAACTCAATTCCACCGAGGGCCAAATGAGGACTTAGTAACCCGAGGGCCGCATTATGACGCTGACACAACAATGGCGGTACCAGAACCTCACTAAAAACTGCTTTTACATGTTATTTCCTGCGAAAGATATCGCGAGTTACAGGCAAATCATTTCTATCTGTCTCTACGTTCGTTTGAAAAGAACTTGTTCACTCGCTGGCCGAGCACTTGTAAACACCGGTGAATAAACTAAATAACGTAAATGTTAATTATTTGAAAATCCCAAAAAGCATCACGGGCCGCACAAAATACCCTCGGCCACGTGTTTGAGACCCATCGTGAAGAGTGATCCAGGGTGGACCCATGGTGAAGGGATAATTATACCCACTGGATTCGGAATTTTGGCTCTGCTTAAATTTTTTGAAGTGCAGACTTCAGATTTTCGGTGCAAGACAAGAACCGACCAAAACTTACGTCCTGCTTCGTCGTTTGAGCGAGTTGTTACTGTCCACTGCTAGGCCGCATTAGATCTCGGGGCAGGTGTTGAGCAGCCATTCGTTGTGTCATGCTGTCATCGTCCAGAACCGCCAGGCCATGCAGTCCATGGGGCGGTCGATGGATTAGACATTGGAGCACGACATGGTCGACGGTTTGTTCTTGCAAGTAAGAGCGGAAACGTCCGGCACTGGTGCGGAGGCGGTTAAGCCGAGCCCACGCTCTGTGAGGATATCCTCCACGCTGTTCTCGGAAGGATCATTTTAGGAGGGTGGATGAAAGTGCGGAGTCTCGTAGTGTCGTCCAACCACCCCGCATCCCATCGGTGATCCGCCCAGAGCGCCGCATATATGTTGTTGTCCGATGAACTGATGAGATGTTGTGCGGCGGTTACAAATGGGTGTCTCGATTTGAGACGCCGTGCGTTTGCACTCGATGGAAGGGTGAGCGCTGAGTGGGCAGGTGTCTTACACCCAATTGACTGTACGTCGAGCACCCTACCCGTTTTTATGTAGAAACAGTTTCATCACAGTTCATAACACAATGGACGTAACCACACGCGAAATCAGATGCAACAACCTTTGGTAAAGACCACTTTGCGGTCCGGTGACGCGCTAGTTGTCCAGAAATGAAGTCCGCCATACACAGGAAACGTTGACCAATATATTTAGGACTATGATTTGTCAAAAGAATGTGAGCACTGTGAAATAATGTTTGTGCTATAATATCAAATGAAGTAATTGCTAATAATTGTACCAAACACTAAATGAAAGATCGATACAGCGCTTATGATTGTCATTGTCCGGGTACTGCACACTGCGACAGTTGATGAAAAACTTGCAAGAATGTTGCATTTGTTTTTCATCAATTTGCACATTTTGGATTTTTAGTGCGGAACCGTACAAACTCTTGTAAAGACGTCACCACTTCCAACGAAATTCACACCTGCATGCATGAACTTTAACTGTGTTATTGTGTCAGCACCTACCACTTTCTAACAAGTTATGAAATCTTTTTTGTGTTTCTTTCACTGAGAAATAAATTTTTGTCAATCTGATTCTTTACATTGACAGGTTTTCTATTTTTAAAATGTTTACTTGGAAAGAGGTGAACTGTCTGAGGAGGGCAGGTGGAAAAACTTACTAGGCATTTCTCTCCAAGACTGTGTGACGAACAAGCCCTGGTTGTCCTTAACAAATTAAATGTTTCAAACGAATGTCCTAGAGGTTAGCGACCTGAAGAATATTGGCAGTCCCGGGTTGATTGCACTACGATCATAGACCAGTGATTTCAATACAATTCGAAAAAGTGGGATATTATCAATGCGAATGTCTCCTGCGAAGTATTCCTTGTTTCTTTAACTTGGGGTTCTAAATGCAGTTTGTAATCAGCTTGCTAATTTGATAAAATATTATATGATCCGAAAAAATAAGATTTTAGCCAGAAAATAAAAACGCAAATTGTCAAACTTATCGCCTCGCCTTTAGTTAAAAAATCTCGGGCATGGGAAAATCGTGAAGTCGTTGACTGCTCGACAAACTGGCAATTTTCTAAGGGGGAGATGTTGACCATCTTGGTAAACTTTGTGTTATCTCATTGGAATAGAAGAAAGACATAATGTGCAAATGTTTGGACCACTGTGGTGTAATGATTTCTTTCCCAAAGCAGGATGTCTTCCAAATTGTATCTGCATCAAAATCGTGTTCGAGGCGCCTGCCAAGTTTTTTGAACGATAGATCACTTGGCCTCTATGATCAATCGATTTTTAGTAAAAATACGTTTCCGACTCGTTTCATATTTTGAGAGTCGAACCAGACATACATTGAGACAGCAAGGAAGCTGATAGGGGACATAATTTTGCGAATTTTTCAAGGGTGGTGTAGAATCTGCACAACGCTCGTTACTACCAAAAATGGATTGAATGTCTTGTCGTTTTAGAACAATCGACTGGGACTCGGCTGCCCTCGTGTCCAAACTGTACAAAGTCATCCTTGGGCACGCTATAACGAAGAAGAACATTCCGGCTGCTGACAAAAGACAACCGGCCAACATAAGGTGCGGAATGGTATTTACTTGCGTGCGGTCAGTACAGGCAACAGTATCCGCAGTTCATCGATTTAAACTTAAGTTTCATGCAACAGAATTGATTTACAGCTGTACTGTTAACCAAATAACCAAACCGAGTAAGCGACCGGTGGATTGGAGCTACTGTCGTTTTGGTCGGAGCTCACATTGCATGTTTGATTTACCGTAATTTATTTACATGGCCATAAAAAGTTACTTGCAGTCAAAAATCTTCATAATCTATGTTGCTTGGTACAAAAACATTCCTATAATCTGGTGGCATGAAGTGTTGATATTTTTTCCGAAGTATGTTCCCGAGGCCAAAAAACATAAGTTTCAATCCTTACCTCTTCTTTCAGAAACATGAAACAAATCACCGTTTACTTGGATACACTGCTGCTGCGAGAGTAGTTACAGTAATAGAATTTTATACGTAATATACTGCGCGAATATTTTTTGATTAAGTGGTGATATTGGCTATCAAAAGTTAAAGAACAATTTCTTAATGTCCTCGGTTGACTGCGCCAGCTCTTCATTTGTATACTTCATTCCGTATGGAATTCGGTTTAAACTGAAACGTCATACTTTCGAGTTTCGACAACTGTGGCTATTCGAGCCCTATGTCTATGTCATCGTTGCAAGCAGGTCTTGGTATGTACTACCAACGCTAACTGGAAATATAGGTATCAAGTTGAGCACTGTTTAATAAAGTGTGTTTCGCTTGCTCGTAACAGGTTATGCGAGAAAGAAAGATAACGGGTAAGTCACATGTTCAGAGAGATAAAATAGAAACGGCGGGAAAGACTAAGTAAATCCAGTGGAACGAGAATAACAGGAAGATTTATTTGTCGATAAATCCGGTTAAGGATCTGAATTATAGGGTTGGTTTATCCGAATAACGGTTAACCGAAAGTATTATTGCTATCCGATATCCGGCGTTTTTGAAAGGCCTGTCAATCTTCAAACTCTCTATGAAGCTCTGCTTACTATCCAGCCCACTTCTGCGGAAGCAGAAAGGGCATTCGATGCGTGTTGACTAACTCTGGTCTCGTTTACACGATTCCACAATTGATGCATTGTGCTCTGTGGCGTAGCGAGGCTCAATGTTGCCCGGAGCCGACCATACAAGTGCCGCACTTCCACCCCTCCAATTTACTTACAATAATTTAAAATGAAAGATCATGTTTTGTGCTTAGCAAATGTATAAGGATATTAAAAGATCGTGAGCATCAGAATCAAGCACTCATAAACTGAGTGGGTCTTGTTTTTCATTCTGAATTATGGGTCTTGCTTTTTATGCCCGTTCACCACCTTTGTCATCACATGCATGCTCTTCCCTTTCCCTGCATTCTTTACATATGCATCTATAGAGTCGGCACATTTCGTTAAATTTTCTTCTATGTTCGTTTTCAGTCTGCAGTAAGCCGCACCACATAGCTTCAATCGTTTACTCATTCTAGGCAAGGGGATCAAACAAACACCACAAGTGTTTTATTACGGGGTCCAATTAGAGCAGTGATGGTGGGATACCTACTCCACAACATTTGTGTATGTTTATATTTCATGTAGTATCCCATCTTCAACGAAAACAAAGCATATATACTGCATATAGTAGGCTATGATAATAATTTTAACAATTTAATCTCAGTAATGTAAAGAAAGTTTCTTTGATTATTTCACATGTCGGTAGTGGTTTATTTCTCTTGAGGCTTCAAACGTTACCTCTGTCGCGGGGCCCTCTTGAGGTGCGCAGGGACGCACCTAGGGGGTCTGTTTGGCTGTCATGACAGACCCCTTTGCACCGCAGGTACTCAGCATTAAAGCCGATGATAAAATATCAAATGCTGTCACTGCAGGTCTCTAATGCGGGTACGAGGTCTCTAATCGAACAGGCAACAGCCTACATTTCCCTTCTAATGTTGCATAGTACAGGTACTATGACGAAACAACAACGTCCTGCCTTGTCTAAATGGCGCCTGCGCAATGAAATGAAACAATTCACCTTTTTAACACTTTAAATTGATATTGCGTTTAACGCACGTGTTTCATAATTTCCTCCTCTGGCAGTGCCAACTCCAATGCAAGCAACGCTGTCAGAAGCTTGTACACAGCCACGCACACGCAGAGATGTTTTGTAATATTTCACTTCATAGCGAGAGGACACGGTGTCCAATCGCGATCGTTTTGTTTTGCAGTTTCGACCTAAATTTTATCTACTGTTTACACCTACTGGGTTACCAGTAAATCAGATAAGTTTAGGCCTTCCCCAGCGTCACGTCAAGTAATGTGGCGGGTTCGTTTCAACTTCAGTTATATTTTTAAGAGGAATTTCTCATAATGAAAGGCACGAGAGCTAGCCTTAGAAATTGTGGTCGTATTATCTAAACAAAATATCAGTCAAGCGTTGTAATTCAAAAATAACTTTTTTAGAATTGATCAGTTGACGATGTCGTTTTCTGTGCAAAATGTCCTATATTGATTTCGAGTAAGTCACTTTTACATTTCGATGAAAAATCAGAGCAATTGCAACTCAATCGTTCTTCTCCGCAGTGATTTTGCAAGTATATTTATAACACCGCCATCTTTGATAGACGGCGCTCCACAGACGCAGTTGTGCAGCTGATTGTCAGCTTCGATTTTATAAGTGCATGCACGTATGGATCAACAGCTTTCATTGCTGTATGGCTGACGTTTGCTGAATGTTTGACAAGCTAAGTATCTTTTCAGCACCATGTTCGTAGCAACAAATATCGATTGTGATGTACTAAATGCGCTGTGATCAAAAGCAATGATGATTTGGAAATCTTTCCTTGTGCGTTTCAACAATGAGGTCAATAACGCTATCTACTCTAAATACAGTAGTTAGTTGCGCTAGGCTACTAGCCCTACTAATCAAGTTTGATTGATTGGATTTTAGGTAGAGCTCGATCGATTAGGCTTTTTTGTGCCGATACCGACGTTGTTATTTTTCATTGCCAATGACCGGTGCCGATATTTTGCAACACCCAGACCACAGTTGAAAGACTTCAATGCGATGAAGAAGCGTATAACATAGAATTCTGCGCAAACCTGGGTCACTTTGTCAAAAACCACGGATATGTTCGTAGGCAGCCATCATCTGCTTAGCCACGCAAAATCTGGGAGTGAATGTTACATCATAGACCTCTTTATTGGGACGATTGCGGAGTGGTCTGAATGTTGCGCACTACTTGATGCAGTCGGAGGGCTACGCATCGTAAGGAGCAGTACAGAGAATTTGCCTAATTAACCATAGATGAAGTAGCAACTTGGGTTTCTGAAAACTCCGTGAAGAAAACTAGCGTAACGGCTTTTATGAGCAAATATTGCCGATATACTGTATATCGGAAGAATTTTGCCGATATAATACTTTGGCAACATCGCAAAATTCATCGGTCGATTTCTAGTCTTAAGAGAAAGTGTAGTTTTATGCTCAAAAGCGATATCAAAAGCTGCCCTTCCGCGACAGACCCCTTTTTTCCAGGCTAGACGCGCCACTGGAGGTGCGGGCCCCATTTAGATAAAATTTATCACATAGGCTTAAAACGGCTTTGGTTGAGATGTGTTACAATGGAGCCTCCATCGTGACCTGCAAACTTGTTCTAGCCCAGTGGTTCTCAAACGGGTGCCGCTTGGCTCACTACGAGAGGATTTTTTAATTCCTGGAATGAACTTTGTTCGAGATAGGAATTGGGGAGGAAAAGCTGTGGCTGAAAAAGTATATGCTTTTATTATTTGTTTATTCAACACAAAAAAACTGCGCAACGAGTCTGATCAGCTGGGAATGCTTACAAGGACAAGCTACTTCAACTGCAGTGACTGACGTTATAACTGAGTCTGATTCATAATCGTCTATCGCAGTGGTTCCCAACCGGGGAGGAATTCCTCCCTGGGGAGGAATTTCATGAGTTCAGGGGAGGAATTTCCACTTTATAGTGAAGTTACCAAATCATT